>Ga0153949_1000003_pt1 | contig 250766 bp, 227 predicted proteins | sample TSNJ033MetaG_FD_104705 | JGI IMG/M metagenome (GOLD analysis project Ga0153949, IMG submission 104705) | Attine ant fungus gardens microbial communities from New Jersey, USA - TSNJ033 MetaG | ecosystem: Host-associated > Fungi > Mycelium > Unclassified | place: USA: New Jersey, Wharton State... | reverse complement strand
GTCAGATGCTTCCCCTAACCGGCGCGACCTATGCCAAGCCTGGCCTGGAGTCGCATTTTCGCCACAATTCACAGTTCGTGGGCGGCATGACGAGAGAGACCGTCAAGGCCGGACACGGTGACTGATTCATTAAAATCATTTGTGAGTTGGATTCGTTTATTTTATCAAAAGAAAATCTAAGGAGAGAAATATTATGATATCTAATGTTACAGAAGTAAAAATTACTGGGATTGCAGATCCAACGGCATTGGGACTGTTTGGCTTCAGCGTTGTAACCTTGTTGGCCGCATCTCAGAAGCTGGGTCTTACGGCAGGCACTCCCTACATAATTCCCTGGGCTGTATTCGTCGGAGGCATTATGCAGGTTATTGGAGGAGTTCTGGATTTTAAAAAGGGAAGCGTTTTTGGAGGGACGGCATTCACCAGTTACGGCTTTTTCTGGATTGCCGTCGGGTTTACATGGCTTATTAACATGGGAGTATTTGGGGAGCAGATGTTCCTGGCCATCGACTCTAATCAATTTGGAGTTGCAATTATCGCATTTTTGATTATATCCATTTTTTTTACGATTGGCTCAATGGAGATGAATAAGACCCTTTTCGTAGCGTTTTTAGCGGTAGACGTCCTGTTATTGGCTCTGGCTCTGTCCACTTTTGGCGTCTTACCCGATTTCTTTGGCACATTGGCAGGCTGGGCGGAACTGACCGCATCCATATTCGCATTCTGGACCGGCGGTGCCAGTCTGTTGGCCAACCATTTTGGCAAACCCGTATTGCCTACTGGCAAACCGTTCGGGATTTTCAAATAATTTAGTAAGGGACATGCGGATATCTGCATGTCCTATTTTTTTATAAAAAATTTTGTAATATACTTTGTATTATGTTATAATACTAAAAAGATTTCAATTAGAGAGGTAGAGTATGCTAAATCAAGAGAAAGTCAAAGCCATGACAAAGGCGGCGATCTATGAAAGCCGTGAAGGTAAGGACGATATAAAGATTAATGAGTATTCCGCCAGCGATTACGTTAGATATAATATGCTGAAAACCCTGATATGTGTAACATTTGCTTTTTTATTTATATGTGGCATTTATTTAATTTACACGTCAGAAGATATTTTTCAGAGTATTTTAAATATAAATCTGGTGGCACTGGGTAAATTAATACTATTGCTTTATGTTTTAACAATTGCTGCATATATTATCATTTCCGTTGTGTTTTACCAGTATAAATATAGTAAAGCAGCGAAGCGTATTAAGAAGTACGAATTGCTTTTAAAGCGAATTAAGAGGTGTTCCCATATTGCAGATAATGAACCAGGAGGGAAATCAAGTGTTGACTAGTTTATTTGTTTATAAAGGTAAGGTGACGGATTTATATAAGAAATACGAGACCTACATTAATATTTTTCTAAAGTTTGTTTTAGCCTTTCTGTTTTTTAATTATATAACCAGTACAATCGGCGCTTATGATATCTTAACGAAGCTGCCAATCCGATTCATATTATCGGTAATATGTGCATTTGTTTCACCAGCAGTATTTGTGCTCATTGCAGTAATCGTCATCTTATTGCATCTGTTTAAGATGTCGATGCTCTTAGCGCTGCTGGCATTAGTGATTTTTAGTATTTACTATTTTCTATATTTAAAATTCACACCAAAGCAAGGGGTTTTAATGTTGGCTATACCTGTATTTGCGCCATTTCATCTGCATTATGCGGTGCCATTGCTGGCAGGCCTTAAGTATACGCCATTTACTATTATACCGGTGGGAATGTCCTTTGTGATGACGAAGCTTATTGTTTATATTAAAGACGCCGTTCCCACAATCACCAGCAATACGGATATTGAAGGGGCATTGACCGCCTATACGGATGTCATTAATCGTCTGCTGGCTGATAAGGAGGTTCAGTTATATGTTATTATATTTGCCCTTATTATCATGTTGACGTATGTCGTATCACGTCTGCCGGTGGATTATTCATGGTATCTTGGCATTGCTGTCGGAGTCCTGACCAGTATGATCGGCCTGTTGGTCGGGGCGAAGTCACTAGGTGTTGATGTAAGCAGTTTTGGTGTTATATTGGGAAGCATAATTAGCGGGATTGTCATTTCGGCATTTCAATTCTTTGTATGTACCATCGACTATAAAAGAAAAGAGTTTGTGCAATTCGAAGATGATGACTATTATTACTATGTAAGAGCGATACCAAAGATCAATGTATCGGCTCCCGAATTGAAGGTTAGAAGAATAACTTCAGAACCCAAGGAAGAAGCAGAGCGTATGGAAACTAATAATAGAAGCCGGACACGGCCAAGCCCTATAAAAAGCGAATCGGATTTCGAGATAGACGATATGGATACTGGGTACGATGAGATTGATTTAGATGATCTTGAATAGAAGAGACACGATAAAGTTTGGTAAGAAGGTGGCAAGTTGAGTAGAGTTTTAGACTTTTTAAGAAGTACTTTTTCGTGGGTATATTTTCCTAAATTTGAATTAACGCATATTATTGAGATATTGTTGCTTGCAGTTATTATATATCAGATACTAAAGTGGTTTAAAAACACGCGAGCCTGGGCTTTGTTTAAAGGCATTATTGTTATTGTCTTATTTGTTTTAATGGCATATTTATTGAATATGACAATTATTTTATGGATATTCACAAAGACATTTAATGTGATCATTATTGCTTTGTTTATTGTTTTTCAACCTGAACTAAGGCGTGCCCTAGAACAGTTAGGGCGGAAGAATATTGTTTTAGCCATTATTGGATCCGACAGTTATGAAGACGATATCAAAAGCCATGAGCAAAGGAATAATGAAATTGTCAAAGCGACCTATGAGTTATCTAAAACGATGACTGGCGCCTTAATTGTCATTGAACACCAAGTGCTTCTTAGTGAATACGAAAGAACAGGAATAGCCCTTGATGCTTTGATATCAAGCCAATTACTTGTTAATATTTTTGAACGTAATACACCTTTGCATGATGGTGCAGTTTTTATCCGTGAAAATCGAGTCATTGCCGCCACCTGCTATTTACCGCTTTCAGATAATATGGAATTGAGTAAATCTCTGGGAACGAGGCACAGGGCAGCATTGGGAATCAGTGAAGTATCAGACAGTTTGACGATTATTGTGTCTGAAGAAACCGGCAAGGTTTCAACTGCCAAAGATGGAAAGCTGGTTCAGGGAATAAATAGCGATGAGCTAAGGGAACTACTGAATAAAACGCGCACCAAGCCGGAAGCAGGAAAACTAAAGAGGCTGAAGGGGATAATTAAAAATGAGAAAAAAGCTGACAAATAATACAAGTCTTAAAGTATTGTCATTAATTAGTGCATTTATTATATGGTTGGTTATTTTAAGTATTGAAGATCCGATAACATCAAGATCATTGACGATAAATGTTGAGATAAAAGGTGAAGAGGAGTTAGAACAAAGGGGCAAGACTTATGAAGTCATGGCAGATCAGACAGTGACTATTAATATCAGTGGAAAGTCTACGATCGTGAATGCTATGAAAGCTTCGGACTTTGTTGCAACTGCTGACTTGACACAGCTGACGATCATGGATACAATCCCTATTTCTGTTGCTGCTTTAAGAAATCCTGAGCAGATAACGATTACTCAGCAGGAGCATACCCTGCCAATCAATATTGATGACCGAGTCGAAGAAACTGTCAAGATCACTGTAACACCGACTGGCACGGCGGCGGAAGGCTTTAGTGTCGCAGGCACATCCGCATCACCGAATATGGTGATAGTATCAGGTCCCAAGGCGATCATTGAAAAGGTGGGAAAAGCAGAAGTGACCAGTAACATTAATGGCCAAAGCGAGTCGGTTACGCAAATGCTTACTCCAGTCATCTACGACAAGAATGGCGATGTTATGACAGAGAGCAATGTAAGGCTTAATATAGAAGAGGTGGAAGCGACCGTGTCGATCCATCCGACAAAGGAGGTCCCGATCAAGCTATCGACGACGGGCACGCCGGCTGACGGTTATAGTGTGATAGGAATAAAGCTATCACAGGATAACATACTTATTACAGGTGATCCTAAGGTATTAGAGAATATTGACGAGATAGTGTTAGAACCAATCGATATTAACGGTGCCAGTCAGTCCATCGAAGAAACGATAGTCTTAGCGGATATGCTAAAAGGTGGGCTGCTTGATTATGAAGGCGTTTTATTAGCTGACACTGAAGATCCGGACATTGCCTATACGATAACGATAGAAAAGCACAAAACATCAAGTATAGAGCTGCTGTTTAGTGATATCCAAATCAAAAATCAATCAGAGGAGCTAAGCTATAGAGGAGACCCCATAAGCTTAGAAGTTACCGGACTGGAAAGCGAGATAAAGAAAACCAGTGTATATAACACAACTGCCAGCATTGATGTTAATGGTCTGAAAGAAGGAACTCATGAGGTCTTACTGGATATCAGTTTTAATACAGATGTTGTATTAGCGAATGAGGTAAAAGCTAAAGTGATAATTGAAACAAAGTGATATTAATAAAATATGGAGGGATAATCATGGTTAAAGGGAGGATTGCGATCACTAATCCGTCAGGCCTGCATCTTAGGCCGGCAGGGTTGTTATGTAAAGAAGCAATGAAGTTTAAATCACAGGTAACTTTTATTGCAGGAAACACGACCGCCAATGCAAAGAGTGTTTTAAGCGTCCTGGGGGCTTGCGTGAAGACCGGAGATGAGATAGAGCTAATGTGTGAAGGCGATGATGAGGAAAAGGCATTCAATACAATTAAAGCAATAATCGAGAGTGGTTTAAATGAGTAGATAATTCTTGACAGTTATCTGTAGATTTGTTAAAGTATTATTCAATACAATAAAAGTAAAGGGATGATTTTTAAGATGGGGTTATTATAGTTGGGCCTACATTATTTATATTGAAGATGTATAGCGTGGTTTTACGACTCCGTAGGGGGAGAACGTGAATTGATAACAAAAGGATGAATAGCCATGTGAAGCATTGAGGACAAATAAAGCTTTAGGTGGATAGCTATAGCTTTATTTTAGTGTTTGAAAACAAGGAGGATATAAAAGTGTTGAATTATAAAAAATATCAAAGAACACCGGTTATCGATTACCCAGAGAGGCAGTGGCCGAACAAAGAGATTGTCAAAGCCCCAATTTGGTGCAGTGTAGATTTAAGAGATGGGAACCAGGCTTTAGTTGAGCCAATGGTCGTCGAAGAGAAATTGGAATATTTTAAGCTGTTGGTAAAGATGGGATTTAAGGAAATTGAAATTGGTTTTCCATCGGCATCACAGCTGGAATATGATTTTTTACGGACATTAGTCGAACAGAATTTGATTCCTGACGATGTAAAGGTTCAGGTATTAAGCCAATGCAGACCGCATTTGATTCAAAGGACATTTGAATCCATTAAAGGCATTAAGAATGTTATTGTTCATATATATAATTCAACTTCAACGCTGCAGCGGGATGTTGTATTTAATATGAGCCGTGATGAAATCAAACAGATTGCCATTGATGGTGTCCGAATGGTTAAGGAATTTGGAAAGGATTTTGAAGGCAATCTGTGGCTGGAGTATTCACCGGAGAGCTTTACCGGAACGGAGCTTGATTTTGCTTTAGATATTTGTGAGGCTGTTAAGGCAGAATGGCAGCCCAGCGAAGAATATCCTATTATTATTAATCTTCCTTCGACGGTAGAGATGACATCACCTAATGTATATGCGGATCAAATAGAATGGATGGACCGTCATTTTACTGAAAGAGAGAAAATCATTTTAAGTGTCCACCCTCATAATGACAGAGGCTGTGGGGTGGCGGCGGCTGAGCTGGCTCTTTTAGCAGGAGCTGACCGTATTGAAGGTACTATATTCGGCAATGGCGAGAGAACCGGTAATGTCGATCTCTTAAATGTTGCGTATAATATGTTTTCTCAGGGAATCAATCCGGAATTAAACATTGAAGACATCAATGAAATCATTGACATTTATGAAAGATGCAATAAGATGGAAATCCACCCAAGACATCCGTATGCAGGGAAACTGGTATTTACTGCCTTTTCCGGATCGCATCAAGATGCTATCAATAAAGGAATCAAGGCAAGGAATGATCGCAAAGAAAAGATATGGCAAGTGCCTTATCTGCCGGTTGACCCTTCTGATTTAGGGCGTTTATATGAACCGGTTGTCAGAATAAACAGCCAGTCCGGTAAAGGTGGCGTAGCCTTTGTCTTAGAACAGTATTACGGATTCAAGCTGCCGAGAGAGATGCATAAAGAATTTGCTGCGGCTATTCAAGTCTTATCGGAGAAGCAAGGTGAGATTACGCCTGAGCAAATCATGGATGAATTCCGTGAGATGTACATTAATGCTAAGTATCCACTGCATTTTAGAAAACTAAAGGTAGAAGATATTAGTGAGACAAATGAAGAGTTTGATACGAAAGTCATATTGACATATACAGATAAGGAAGAATTAAAGAAGATAGAAGGATATGGAAATGGCCCGATCGACGCCGTCAAGCACGGATTATGTCAGCAGGCAGGCTTAAATACAACACTTACATTGTACAGCGAGCATGCTTTGACGACCGGCTCTGACTCACAGGCAGCCAGCTATATTGAGCTTGTCAATCCTGAAACAGAGAAGCGTGCTTTTGGTGTAGGCATTAGTTCAAATATAACAAGATCCTCGATCAGAGCTATATTCAGTGCGCTAAACCGATTGTTTTTTAACAAATGACAAGCGTTATCGTAGCCAAAGTCATGGTATAGAATTGTGAGGAATATGATGTTATTATCGGTCATCATCCCATGCTATAATGAAAGTATGGTGATAGAAAAAACACATTACAAATTAATAGAGATACTTACGGATGACAGTAGTAAGAAAGGGTACAGTTTTGAATTGGTTTTTGTCAATGATGGAAGCCAAGATGAAACCTTAACAATAATTCAAAGCTGTGCCGATAAAGATGACCATACGAAGTATATTTCCTTTAGCCGTAATTTTGGGAAAGAAGCTGCTATGCTGGCCGGACTTAAATATGCTTCAGGTGATATGGTAGTGATTATTGACGCTGACTTACAGCATCCGCCGGAGCTGATTCCTAGAATGATAGATGCTTGTAACGAGGGGTATGATCAGGTAATAGCAAAGCGAAACAGAACTGGCGAGACGAGAAGAAAGTACTTATTCGCAAAGATGTATTACAAGCTTGTGAATCATATCGTTGATGTGAAAATGATTGATGGGATGGGCGATTTTCGTTTGCTCACCCGTAAGGCTGTGGATGCTATTTTGTCTTTACAGGAATATAATAGATTTTCAAAAGGAATATTTTCTTGGATAGGATTTAAGGAAATTGTTATTGAATATGAAAATCAACAAAGGGCTGCCGGTGAAAGTAAATGGTCTTTTAAGAAACTAGTATCATATGGCATCGATGGGCTATTGTCATTTAATAATAAACCTCTTAGAATATGCTTTCTGTTTGGTGTTTTTTCGATGCTTGTAAGTCTTGTCTATATTATCATTACCTTTGTTCAGATTGTGAGTCATGGTATTGCAGTACCAGGTTATTTTACGACGATCAGCGCGATATTGTTTATTGGTGGAATTCAACTGGTTTCAATAGGTATTCTGGGGGAATATATTGGCAGGATATATTATGAGGTCAAAAAAAGACCTCATTATTTGATTGATTCAACAAACATTGATAACATCGACGATAGATGAAGTGGGGGAGATACAGAAATGATAGGCTTAATTAAGAAAAATCGTGAAGTCATCGCATACCTTTTTTTTGGCGTTCTAACGACGATAGTCAATTTTGTGGCCTATTATATGGCAACAAAATATTTGAATATGCATTATTTAGTAGCGACAGCTTTTTCATGGGTGACGGCAGTTTTGTTTGCTTATGTGACCAACCGGATTTGGGTATTCCGAAGTAAACGCAGAGGCTTCATTGGTATAGCCAGGGAGTTTTTGTTGTTTATTGCAGGAAGGGTCATTTCGGGATTGGTTGAAATTCTGCTTATGTTTATATTGGTGGATATGCTGTTGACGATAGATTTAGTTGCAAAAGCAATATGCAGCGTCGTTATTGTTGTACTAAATTATGTTTTTAGTAAATTAATTATTTTTAAGCGGTCATAATGATTTACTGTCGGGGGCGGATATGGATATTGATGAAAGGAATAAGAGCGGCAAGGGAGATGAAGAAAAGTTTCTAAAGTTATATGCCAGATATGAAAAACGACTATATTTTTATGCCCGCAAGTTAGTTAAGGATGATGGGCATGCAGAGGATGTCGTTCAAAGTGCTTTTCTTATCGTGATGAAAAATATGGATAAGATTGATGATATTGAAAGCAAGAGAACTCAGAGTTACTTGTATACCGTCGTCAACCATATTTGTATTAATTTGGTAAAACAAAATAAGAAATATAGGTACCTGTATGAAAATGAGATAGATCAAGCTGATAATCTATCAATGGGGGTGCAATCTGATGACCATATTTTTGAAAATGTGAGTCGTGAAGATTTAGTGCGTGAAATTAGGCAATTGCCCAAGACGTATTCTGACATTTTAATTCTGTCTGGGGTTTATGAGTATACTTATAAAGAAATTGGTGAGATGCTAAATATGACTGAGGCAGCAGTGCGAAAGAGAGTGAGTAGGGGCCGCAGACTGTTAAAGGAACGATTAGGTTTATGAATAGTACATTCTTTTTTCACATCCACTTCACAGCAAGGACACAGTTCGTTGATAAAATAATATATACAATGAGAGATAGAGATAAAGATAAAATTTTGAGAGGAGACTATCTATGAATATGGACTTTGATGAAAATAACAAAGATAACAAAGATAACTTGGACACTGATCCAGTGATATCTTATGAACAAGATGTGAATATAGATAATAATGATTATTACTATTACAATGACCATTCACAGAATAATCAAATTCCGCCGCAAGCGGAGCCGCCTAAGAAGAAAAAGAGCTTTTTAAGTCAGCTAGTTAAGGTTGCCTGCCTTGGTTTGGTTTTTGGTCTGGTGGCAGGTGGAGCAATGCTAGGTGTCAATTCTGTCAGCAATCTATTGTCAGGAGAAGATAATAGGACTTCTGCGGGAGCCAATGATTATACAGATTCAGGAATGACTCTGGGAATTGTCAAGACATCATCTACTAATGTGCCAACAATTGAAGCCACGGATGTTTCTGAAGTTGTAGCTGAGGTAAAGCCTTCTGTCGTTGCGGTTACGTCCGTTGTTCAACAGACCGGGCAGGATTTCTTTGGCAGGACCTATTCTAATGAAGCCACTGGTGCAGGGTCAGGAATTATTTTTAGCGAGGCAGACGGGAAGCTTTATATTTTAACAAATTACCATGTGATTGAAGACGCTTCCGCCATTTCCATCACATTTGATGATAGTTCAGCGGCAGCAGCCACGGTCAGAGGATATGATTCCGATGCAGACATAGCTCTCCTTGAAGTAAATATAGATGATTTAAGTGAAGAAACTCAGTCTAAGATCAAGATTGCGGTGCTTGGTGATTCCGACGACCTGGCGGTAGGCAACGGTGCAATTGCCATAGGGAATGCATTGGGGTATGGACAATCAACGACGACCGGTGTGATCAGTGCAGTAGACCGTGAGGTTCAATTAACAGATGGAGTCATGACCTTCATTCAGACTGATGCAGCTATTAATCCAGGAAATAGCGGTGGCGCTTTATTAAATACCCGTGGGGAAGTAATTGGTATCAATACAGTCAAATACAGCAAGACTGGTGTGGAAGGAATGGGTTATGCGATCCCGATCAATTCAGCAATCGAAACTGTTGACGGAATTCTCAGCGGAAAAACAGCGACCAGAACTGATGATGAAACGGCGCATCTTGGTATTTCCGGTCAAACGATCGATGCAGAGATTGCCAATAGATATGGATACCCGACCGGTGTATATGTAACCCAAGTTGTCGCCGGATCGGCAGCGGAGTTTGGAGGAATCAAGCAGGGATATATTATTACGGAATTTAATGGCTCGGCAGTAAGTACAATGGAAGATTTACAGGCATTTATACAAGCATGTACGCCCGGGCAGTCTGTTACTATTGTGGTACAGACCCCAGATGGCAGTGGACAATATACACAGGAGCAAAGCTTAACAACAATTCTGGGTTCAAAGTCAGAACCTGCGCAATAAAGCTTGCAGTAACGTACGAAGGGCTGTCGCACTAAGTGTGAGACAGCTTTTGTACGTTATTGCTTTAATAGGAGATTTGCGTTATAATGATAAGTAAGTACCCTGCGTAGGAGGAAATAATGAATGAGTGGCAACAACAAAGACGGCAACGAAATTACTGAAGCTAAAGAGGCTTCTGTAAAAGATGAGGATAAAGACAAAGACTATGAGGATATCTGCTATGTATGCAGGCGGCCTGAGAGTAAAACGGGGAAGATGATTAAGCTTCCGATGAACAATATATGTATTTGCAATGATTGTATGCAGAAAAGTTTTAATGCAATGAACAATAGCGATAATGATTTTTCGGATATTATGAATCTAAGTTTTAAAAATATGAACATTCAAGATATACTTAATGGACCCTCAATTCCTCAATCACAGAAATTAAAAAAGCAAAAGACTAAGCCTAAGAAACAAGAAAAGGCGCTGACATTGAAGGATATTCCGGCACCGCATATCATTAAAAGACAGCTTGACGAATATATTATTGGTCAGGAGTATGCCAAGAAAGCTGTGTCTGTAGCGGTATACAATCATTATAAACGGGTATTGACCGGAACTATGGATGAGATAGAGATTGAGAAGTCGAACATGCTTATGATCGGCCCTACTGGCAGTGGCAAAACTTATCTGGTAAGAACACTGGCCAGATTGCTCAATGTACCTTTAGCGATTACAGATGCCACCTCTTTGACAGAAGCCGGATATATCGGTGATGATATTGAAAGTGTCGTATCAAAGCTTTTAGCAGCAGCCGACAATGATGTTGAAAAAGCTGAAAAAGGTATTATTTTTATTGATGAAATAGATAAAATAGCGAAAAAGAAGAATACTACCAATAGAGATGTCAGTGGCGAGTCCGTTCAACAAGGACTTCTTAAGCTTTTAGAAGGCAGCGAGGTTGAGGTGCCGGTCGGCGCAAGCAGCAAGAATGCAATGGTGCCGTTAACTACGGTAAACACTAAGAATATTTTATTTATTTGCGGTGGCGCTTTTTCGGATTTAGATGATATTATTAAAGAGCGCTTAAATAAGAAGAGTTCGATGGGCTTTATCGCTGATTTAAAGGATAAGTATGATGATGAGCCGAATATTACAAGCTTTGTAACCCTTGAAGATTTAAGAGAATATGGGATGATACCTGAATTCTTAGGACGTTTGCCGGTGATATTCACTTTATCAAAATTGACGAGCAGGATGCTAGTCCAGATACTAAAGCAGCCCAAGAATGCCATTTTGAAACAATATCAGAAGCTTCTTGCCCTTGATGAGGTTGATTTAAGATTTGAAGATGATGCTTTAGAAGCTATTGTTGATAAAGCAATGAAGAAGAATACTGGAGCAAGGGCGCTGCGTTCCATTATTGAAGGGTTTATGCTGGATATCATGTATGAAATCCCTAAAGATTCTAACATCGGCAGGGTTACCATTACCAAAGACTATATTGAAAATAAGGGTGGTCCAACTATTGAAATGCGTGAAACCCCTCAAATTGAAGGAACAATAGACTAATAACATTTAGAAGGAGGAAACATATGGATTTTTTTGAAGAATTAAAGAATAGTATTTTGGAGGCATCTGATACAATAGGTAAGAAATCAGAGAGACTCATCGAGATTCAAAAGTTGAAAATGAAGAAAAGCTCCTTAGATAGTGAGCGAAAGAGAGATTATCTCCAATTAGGCAAGCTGTCTTATCAGAAGATGAAAAGTGGTGAGGCATTAGACTCACAGTCACAAGAACTATACGATAAGCTCAATAAGAATAAAGAGGCGTCAGATGAAATCGAGCGTCAGTTAACGATTCTTAAGGGTGTCATCGTATGCCCTAATTGCAAGGCAGAAGTAGGTAGCCATAGTGATTTTTGTCCCCAATGTGGCGCTAAAATCGAAAAACCGGTAAAGCCGGAGGTTGTTGATGATGATAACAGCGAGGACGATTTCGTTGAAGAGGAATGTACAATTGTAGACGATGAAGGAAAAAAAGAAGCGACATCTTCAGAATCTTCAGAAGATTCTTCGCAAGATGTTTGACAAAAAGGGTGAAACATGATAATATTACTCCATAAATAAAAGGAGTAACTAGACTTTTATTAAGGGAACACCTTGATAGAAGTCTTTTTTGAGAGGAGACATCTACATGAAAAACTTTAACAAAAACAAAGATGTGTTTGACGAAAAAACAGCCGACATTAAAAAATTTTTTAACAAGGGCAGTAAGGTTGCTTTAGGTGTTATCATAATTTTGATAGTTGCTTTTTTGGCCTATGATTCTACCTATCAAATCAAAGAACAAGAGCAGGCGGTTGTCGTTACATTTGGTCGAGCTAAATCCGTAAGTGAACCGGGATTGCATTTTAAAATACCCCTGATCCAAAGAGTGGAAAAAGTCAATACGACGATTCAGGGATTTACAATTGGTTATGACGCAGATACAAATAATACAATTGAAGATGAAGCAGTCATGATTACATCGGATTACAATTTTGTGAATGTCGATTTTTTCATCGAATACAAGATATCAGATCCTGTAAAAAGTATCTATGCTTCCAGGGAGCCAATCGTTATTTTAAAGAATTTATCACAAAGCTGTATCAGAACAGTAATTGGCAGTTATGATGTAGATAGTGTTTTGACGAGTGGAAAAAATGAAATTCAAGCGGTTATTAAAGAAATGATCGTTACTGAATTGGAGATACATGATATCGGCATACAATTGGTCAACATAACGATACAGGATTCCGAGCCGCCGACCACAGAAGTCATGGAGGCCTTTAAAGCGGTGGAGACGGCTAAGCAAGGTAAGGAAACGGCACTGAATAACGCAGATAAGTATCGAAATGAAAAGCTTCCTGAGGCAGAAGCCAAGGCAGACCAGATTATTAAAGAGGCGGAAGCCTATAAAGAGGAACGGATTAATGAAGGAACGGCGCAGGTGGCAAGATTTAATGCCGTATATGCGGAATACATAAAGAATCCTACAGTAACGAAGCAGAGAATGTTTTATGAGGCGATGGAGGAAATTCTTCCAAGTCTGAAGATCGTTATTGACAGCGGAGATGGCGTGCAAAAGGTACTGCCTTTAGATTCATTTACAGAGATTCAGTAGGGAGGATAGAGATATGAAGAAGAAAATAGCAGCAGGTATTATATGCATAGCGGCAATCGTTTGTTTGTTAGCTTCAGTTGTAATTACCGAGGAAAATGAATATAAGCTAGTAAGGCAATTTGGTAAAGTGGGCAAGGTCATTGAAACATCAGGCATAAGCTTTAAGATTCCTTTCATTCAAAGTATTGATACGCTTCCTAAAGAAATCTTGATGTATGATTTAGCATCATCAGATGTGATCACAAAGGATAAGAAAACCATGATTACAGACAGCTATGTCATGTGGCGAATAACAGAGCCGCTTAAGTTTGCCCAGACCTTGAATTCCTCGATGGGAAATGCTGAGAGCAGGCTTGACACGGTGGTCTATAATTCGATTAAAAATGTGATTAGCAGTTTGAATCAGGATGAAGTGATATCCGGCAGAGACGGCGAGCTTACGGAAGCGATTATGGGCAGTATCGGTGAAACAATGAACCAATATGGCATTGACTTAATCACGGTAGAAACGAAACGGTTAGACCTGCCGGCGGATAACAAAGCAGCGGTGTATGAAAGGATGATTTCGGAAAGAGATAATATTGCGGCTACGTACACAGCCGAAGGGAGCTCGGAGGCTCAGGTCATCAGAAACACAACAGATAAAGAAATTATAATCAGCCTGTCAGAAGCTGAAAAACAAGCAGAGATCCTTAAAGCAGAGGGCGAAGCGGAATATATGCGCATTTTAGAGGCTGCGTATGCAGATGAAAGCAAGGCGGAATTTTACTCGTTTGTAAGAAGCTTAGATGCTGCTAAGGCATCACTTGTGGGAGAAAATAAGACTTTGATATTGTCAGCCGATTCTCCATTAGCAAAAATATTTAACGAAAATTAGATGATAATAATCTATCATTCGGTTATGTGTATTTTGTACAAAATAAATAGGGTATAGATGTTAAAATCTTGAAAAGCGTATAAATATCAACTAAATTCACTAAAATCTAGTTGATATTTATACGCTTTTAATTTATAATATCATTTATATGTATAATAAAAATTTACCAATGCGGAGGAAATTATGGAAAACACAAGTAAAAAGCAGTCGGCATCAATTTTTGATTTAAACGGAATACCAAATCTAAAAGAGGCTTTGCCACTGGCATTGCAGCATGTCGTTGCAATGATTGTCGGCTGCGTCACACCAGCACTCATTATTTCAAATGTAGTGGAGCTTAGTTCTGCCGATCGGGTCATTCTGGTTCAAGCCTCTCTAGTTGTTTCTGCAATATCAACCTTTATTCAGTTGTTTCCGATAGGTGGGAAATTAGGTTCGGGCCTGCCTGTTATCATGGGGGTAAGCTTTGCCTATCTGCCCAGCATGCAAGCCATAGCAGAAGGCTATGATATTGCGACTATATTGGGAGCGCAGGTAATCGGGGGTATTGCCGCTTTCGTTGTCGGAGTCTTTGTAAAACGGCTGAGATCACTGTTTCCACCGCTTATTACCGGAACAGTGGTATTTACGATTGGATTGTCTTTGTATCCTACGGCAATTAACTATATGGCAGGTGGAACCTCCAGTCCTGATTATGGCTCATGGAAGAATTGGTTTGTTGCATTCTTGACATTAGTGATTGTAACCATTTTAAATCATTTTGGTAAGGGTATACTTAAGCTGGCATCTATTCTTGTGGGGATGGCGGCAGGCTATATCATAGCAGCTTTTTTTGGCATGGTAAGCTTCAACAACGTGGCAAGCGCGTCAGCTTTTCAATTACCTCAGTTCATGTATTTTGAAATTCATTTTGAAATATCTGCATGTGTAGCCATAGGGTTATTATTTGTCATTAATTCTGTACAGGCGATTGGTGACTATTCTGCCACAACAATTGGCGGTTTAGATCGGGAGCCGACTAATGGCGAATTAAAAGGCGGGATTACGGCCTACGGATTAAGTAACATTGCGGCGGCTTTTTTTGGCGGCTTGCCAACAGCTACATATAGCCAGAATGTAGGTATTGTTGCCACAACAAAGGTTGTCAATCGATGTGTGCTTGGATTATCAGCGGCGTTGATTTTAGCAGCAGGCTTGATTCCCAAGTTCTCTGCTTTACTCACGACAATTCCACAATGTGTACTGGGTGGCGCCACTGTATCGGTGTTTGCCTCTATAGCAATGACAGGCATGAAGCTGGTGGTCTCACAACCAATGAGCTACCGAAATACATCCATTGTAGGCTTGGCTGCGGCTTTGGGCGTTGGAGTCTCACAGGCATCGGCGGCATTGAGTACATTTCCAGACTGGGTAGTGACTATTTTTGGAAAATCACCCGTTGTTGTAGCAACAATTGTAGCGATTCTTTTAAACGTTATTTTACCAAAGGATAAATAAGATATACTGACACATGAGGTGGAGGAAATAGATGAATAAATATGTCGAGCAATATGTAAGCTTTATTGATTTTTTATCACAGTTTTTTGGGAAAAGTACTGAGATTGTACTCCACGATTTGACCGATTGGAACAATTCAGTGGTAGCAATCAAGAATGGACATATAAGCGGCAGAGATATAGGATCTCCTGTGACGGATCTGATTTTACAGATTCTCAATGAAGCACGTTATAATGAGAAGCCTTATTTTGTGGATTATCAAAGCCGGAGCAAGGAAGGGCACGTGCTAAAGTCTGCAACTTATTTTATTAAGGATAGGCATTATAATATTGTGGGAATGTTATGCATTAATTCCGACTGTCAGGGGCTGGTGGAGGCTAGAAACCTACTTGGAAAGATGATTAGTGCCATGAATATTCCAGAGGAAACAGCGGAAATCACAGAAACGTTGCATGGCAATGTAATGGATTTGCTTGAAAATAACATCAGGAAGGTATATCCTGATGTTAGCATTAAGCCCCATGAGCTTACATATAAAGAAAAGATGGAGATTGTAGCGCAGCTGAATGATTTAGGCACTTTTTTAATGAAGGGCTCTGTGAGTTATGTGGCAGAGAGGCTTAAGACGTCTGTGCCGACAATATATAGATACTTAAATTTGCTGAAAAAAGAATGAAAGGAATTGTAGTTGTTACCAAATATTTACTCTTGATATTGCTCTAATTGTGGCGTATAATTATCTTGATACGCAAAAAGTATCCACCTACATAGGATAATATTTTACTATAAGGAGAGAAGGATAATTTATGTCAGGCAGTATGGCAATCAAGGAAAAGCAATTGAAAGCAATTGAGAACGGCAGGGGGATTCAATACATTTTGGATACTGCCGCTACGATATTAGAAAACCCTATTATGTTTCACGATATGGAGTACAAGCTAATTGCACGTACACGGAACACTGTCACAGTTGATCCTATATGGAAAGAGTTTGAAAGAGACGGATTTGTCGGATCGAAGCGGCTGGAGTTTTATAAAGACGAATTTTTTTTTGAGTCCTTAGCAAATACGGATAAAATCACTTTATTGCGGAGTGATGAGCTGGAATATGATAGGCTTGTCGGAAAGGTCTTTAATAAAGAAAGACTCCAGGTAGGTGTCGTTAGCATGCTAGGATGCTATAAGCCGTTAGAAGATTACGATCCAGAGCTATTTGAGTATTTCTGTGATTTGTTTACAGCCGAGATCAGTCAGGATGAAATATATTCCGTGTATGGGCGGGTATATTTAGAGAAGCTGATAAGTGAATTAATAGATGGTTCCATTAAAGATAGAAGGCTTTATTCGGCTCATGTGGAGAGTATTAATATGCATCTGAAAGCGAATATCTACTTGGCAGTTGTAGATATCGGCCAACCTGATGCGACATATGCGATGCTTAATAATACTAGGAAGATGTTTGAGAAGTTGCAGCCAAAGCCATTGTATGCTGTATATTCCAAGTACGTCCTGATATTTATCAGTACCGACAGTGCTAAATTAAGGGTGAAACGTGACTTGAAAGAATTAAATACGGTTCTTGTTGAGAATGATATGCGTTTTGGAATTAGCAGCTGTTTCGACAATCTCTATGAACTTTATAAGTATTTTGCTGAGGCGGTTAGCGCATTAGACTTTATGTCGGGAACGCATGACGATGAACGAATCTTTTTATATGATGATATATTTTAACCCAACTAAAAACAGGCTCTTAGGTATATGAGCCTGTTTTTTGGGTTGGGTGCCCGCTGCTGGACACATGCGTTACTTTGAAATCAGCGTTCCTGTTTTTCCTGCGATGCCATCCTTGGATTTTTCTAAAAGCGTGATAAGTGCCGTGCGGTTATCGCCTGAAGCGGCGAATTCTACGGCAGCTTCAACCTTTGGAAGCATGGAGCCGGGAGCGAAGTGCCCTTCACTGATATATTTTTTGGCTTCGTTGACAGTAATATGAGAAAGCCATTGCTCATTCTCTTTGCCAAAATGAATAGCAACCTTTTCAACTGCTGTTAAGATAACCAGATAATCCGCATTCAGCTCCCTAGCCATGAGGCAGCTGGCAAAATCCTTATCAATAACCGCACTGGCACCCTTTAAATGGTTCCCCTTCAGTGTGACAGGAATACCGCCGCCACCACCGGCAATGACAATCTGACCGGCTTCTACTAAAGCTTTGATTGCGCCGATTTCAACGATTTCCACCGGCTTAGGGGAAGCGACCACACGCCGATAACCTCTGCCCGCATCTTCCCTCATTTCATGACCGTACTTCTTGGCGACAATATCTGCCTGCTCTTTCGTCATAAAACGCCCGATGGGCTTTGAAGGATTTTTAAATGCAGGATCGTCAGGATCTACCCGAACCTGTGTGACCATTGTGGCAACCGGGATATGGATGTTTCGGTTTAACAGCTCCTCACGGATGGCGTTTTGTAAATCATAGCCAATATATGCCTGGCTCATAGCCACGCAAACGGATAGTGGCGTATTGGGCTGGCTTTCATCAACGCGGCTTAATTCTATCATTGCCTGGTTAATCATCCCCACCTGCGGGCCGTTGCCATGGGAAACAATGACTTCATGACCCTCTTCAATTAAATCTACAATTGCTTTTGAGGTTGTCTTAACGGCAATCATTTGCTCTGGAAGCGTATCGCCTAAGGCATTACCTCCAAGTGCTATTACAATTCTTTTTTTCATAAAAACCCCCACCATTAATCCTTACATGAATTTTCTTGGCAAATCTTTTTCTTTTAATGCTGCCAATAAAGCTGCGGGATCAGAGAATTTACTTAGCAGCATCATGGCTGCGATAACATAAGGCTTATAGCTTGCTTCGTTATATAGAGGTGTTCTGTAACGGTCAAAGACAGTTGCATCAACTTCTCCTTCCTCACAGCTGACACCGGTGATGTCGGCTGGCAGACAGTGGAGATAAAGAGCCTTTCCATCTTTCGTTGTACTCATTAATTCTTCGGTGCAGGTCCAGTCTTTATGCTCGGCGTTCTGTGTAAGCAATTCCTTTTCAAGAGCTTTGATGCCGTCGAAATCACCATTGCCATAAAGGTCTGTACGTTGTTCCATCGCTGCAAAAGGCGCCCAGCTCTTTGGATAGACGATGTCAGCGTCTTTAAATGCTTCCTCCATGCTATTGGTTCTCTTGAAAGAACCGCCGGAAGCGGCTGCATTCTTCGTGGCAACCTGTTCTACCTCAGGCATGACCTCGTATCCTTCGGGATGAGCTAAGACAACTTCCATGCCCATGCGGGTCATTAATCCGATCACGCCTTGAGGAACGGATAGCGGTTTGCCGTAAGATGGAGAATAAGCCCATGTCATCGCGAGTTTTTTACCTTTTAAGTTTTCAATCCCGCCGAACTCATGAATAATGTGGAGCATATCTGCCATTGTCTGGGTAGGATGATCGATATCACACTGAAGATTAACCAATGTCGGGCGCTGCTCTAAAATACCGTCCTTGTTTCCGTCTGCAACGGCTTGCGCAACCTCGCGCATATAGGTATTTCCCTTGCCAATATACATATCATCACGAATACCGATAATATCAGCCATGAAAGAGATCATATTAGCAGTTTCACGGACCGTTTCGCCGTGAGCCACCTGAGACTTTCCTTCATCTAAGTCCTGAACCTCTAAACCAAGCAGGTTACAGGCAGAGGCGAAAGAGAAACGGGTACGGGTTGAGTTATCGCGAAATAAAGAGATACCAAGACCGCTTTCGAATACTTTGGTGGAAATGTTGTTTTCTCTCATAAAACGCAGTGCGTCTGCAACTGTCCAGACAGCTTCTAATTCATCATCGGTTTTTTCCCAAGTCAGGAAAAAGTCATTGTTATACATTTCTTTAAAATTCAATTTGTTCAACTTGTCAATATAATCCTGTAAAGTCATCATCATCATCATCATTCTCCTTTAATTGTTTTGGTTATGGTTGACAGTATAACGTTGGAAGAGCAGCATAAACAGCGGCGCATTTAACTAAATCTGCTTTCCATGTTTTCTCGTTGGGAGCATGTGCCTGAGCTTCCTTGCCAGGGCCAAAGCCGATGCAAGGGATATCGAAGCGGCCCATAATTGAAACACCATTAGTTGAGAAGGTCCATTTATCGACTATGGGAGTTCCATACAAGCCTTCATAGGATTTAACCATTGCTTTTGTCGCAGCGTGATCGGCTGGAATAACCCAGGTTGGGAAATAGCAGTCGGTTGGGTAAACTAATCCGGTATAAGATGGACGGTCATATTTATACATGGAAACCTTGGCATCATACTTTGCAACTGTGGGAAGCATGCGGATTTCGTCTAATGCCATCTCGTAAGTTTCCCCGTCAGTTAAGCGACGGTCAATTGAAATGGCACAGCTATCGGCAACGGCGCAGCGCGAAGGTGATGTAAAGAAAATCTCCGAGACAGCTAAAGTGCCCTTGCCTAAAAATGGGTCATAGTGGAGCTTATCGTTTAAATCACGAACCTCATTAAGGATATCGGCCATCTTGTAAATGGCATTATCACCGCGTTCTGGCGCTGAACCATGACAAGATACCCCTTGGACATCGACACGGATTTCCATACGTCCTCTCTGACCACGGTAAATGTTTCCATCGGTCGGTTCTGTAATGACAACAAATTCAGGTCTAACCTTACCCTCGTTAATGATGTATTGCCAGCAAAGACCATCACAGTCCTCCTCTTGGACAGTGCCGGTGACCAGCACCGTATATTTGTCGCTTAATAGTCCTAAATCCTTCATGATTTTGGCACCGTATACGGCTGATACGATACCGCCTAACTGGTCTGATGTGCCGCGTCCGCCGATTTCAGTGTCAGATTCGAAGCCCTCATAGGGATCAAATTCCCAGTTAGCAGTGTTACCAACGCCGACTGTATCAATGTGGGCATCATATCCGATGAGCGTTTCACCTGTTCCCATATAGCCGAGAACGTTGCCCATGGGATCGATTTCGACTTGATCAAAGCCGACAGCATGCATTTCTTGAGCGATGCGGTCGATGTGCCCTTTCTCACCGCAGCTTTCGCCGGGAATCTTCACCAAGTCTCTTAAAAACTTAGTCATTGCTTGTTCATAATCTTGTGCTGAACTTTTAATTTTATCAAAATCCATCTGAAATACCTCCTATTTGTTTTATTGTAAGTTGCCAGTTTCATAATTCGCACCATCCCAGACGATTTCTTTGTATCTGCCGGGATCGGTGTCGCCTTCCGTGGAGAAGAGCAGAACTTTTGAGTTTTCGTTTAAATCTAGAGCAGTTTTCAAAGGATTCAATTCGGTCATCGTCATGATGCAGGCGAGCAGACCCATTGTTACGGCTCCGGATTCACCGGATATTACTTGACAATCGCCGCTTATTGGGGCGCCTAGCATTCTCATTCCTTTGGCGGCAACCCAATCGGGGCAGGAGATAAAGGCCTGCGAATAGTTCTTTAAGATCTCCCATGAGATGGTGTTGGGCTCGCCGCATGCGAGGCCTGCCATAATGGTCTGCATATCACCATCGACCATACGAATATGACCATCCTTTGCCGAGGCTCCTTTATACAAGCAGGCGGCGGCTTCGGCTTCCACCACCACCACCTTGGGCGGATTCTTAGGGTAACGGTTTGCAAAGTAGCCCTGGACAGCTCCTGCCAGTGAACCGACACCGGCCTGGATAAAGATATGGGTCGGTCTTTCGATACCGCCCTCCTTAAGCTGTTCATCTGCTTCTGATGCCATGGTTCCATAGCCTTGCATAATCCAGGCAGGAATCTCTTCATAGCCTTCCCATGCAGTGTCCTGAACGACTACGCCCCGCTCGGTGATATCGGCATGTCTGGCGGCTAAGCGGACGCAATCATCATAATTCATGTCTTCAATGGTTGCTGTGGCATTCTCTTTGCGGATATTTAAAAGGCGGGTGGCGGTTGAACCCTTCGGCATGAAGACGACAGCCTTTTGCCCAAGCTTATTGGCGGCCCATGCGACCCCTCTGCCATGGTTGCCATCAGTTGCGGTAAAAAAGGTTGCCTGCCCGAATTCCTTGCGCAGTTCATCGGATGTTAACACATCATAAGTTAGTTCCGATACATCGCGACCGGTTTCCTTGGCAATGTATCTGGCCATGGCAAAGGATCCTCCCAGAACTTTAAAAGCATTCAGACCAAAACGGTAAGACTCATCTTTACAGAATAATTCTTCAATCCCCAGATAATCGGCCATGTGTGAAAGTCTGACCAGAGGCGTTTTGGTGTATTGCGGAAAGCTTTCGTGAAAAGCTCGGGCTTTCCTGACAGAAGCTAAAGTCATGACCTCAAGCTCTTTGTCATCTGTTTTTGGCATTTCATTAAAAACCCATTTGATTTGTTTCATTCTATTCCTCCTCGTTTATTGACATCAATATAGCTGTATAATGTATACTTCGATATACCAAAGTATTTGGAAATTTTATCTCCTGATTTGGTAATGAGGAAAGCACCGGTATCGTTTAAGAATTGGATGGCCTTAACCTTATCCTCCTTTGTCATAAGCGGAACCGGCTTCTTGATAAGGGCAACGGACTGCTCAATTAAATCATCCAGCAGGTCATTGACATTATGGGTGATCCGATCAGGCTCCTTCTCTTCGTTCTGGCTGGAAATCAAAGGTTTCAATGCATTGTCTATCATGAGCAGTCCGGTAATATCATAGTTGACCCCTAAAATTCCAATGATCTTATCCTCGTCATCTCTTATATACATCGTACTAGACTTTAGTATCTTACCATCTGAGGTCTTAGTTAGGTAGCCGAGATGGTCATTGAGCTTAGCATGGTCTCCGTGAAGGGCTTCGAGAACCACATGAGAAGGACCATCACCGACCTTGCGGTTTGTCACGTGCCCGTTTTCCACTAGGACAATCGAGCTTTCGAATTTCTCATTAGCCAAGTCGTGTAGGACGACTTCACAATTGTCGCCAAACTGCTGGGCTATGCCATGAGCGATCTGTCTGAAAAAGCTTAAGTTTAGACTCATAAAAATCTCCTCTTTGCACATTAAGTTTCTATTGTTATAGGTTATTTGCTATAAATTTATCCTATGACCTTTTGCCCCCTGTTACTTACGGATTGCTATGAGCTTTGCGCTCCCGCAATTCCTAGTATCATCATATCACAAATTTAATATATTGCAATAGCTTTTTACAATTTTTTTTTGGCAACCTAAAAGTTTTTGTATTTTAGTATTGCCTTTCTTTAAAATAAGTGGTAAACTTATCATAAATAAACGAATATCATAGCAAAAGTGCATGAATGAGACTCCACGTTGATATGGTATAAAGGGAGGTTTGTGGCGATGTACAACGTAACTATTAATGGAAAGCTCTGCATGATTGAAAAGGATGTCAGGCTCATCGATTACTTACGGGGCGAACTTAGGCTGATTTCTGTCAAGGAAGGCTGCAGTGAGGGGGCTTGTGGAACCTGCACCGTTTTGGCAGATGGGAAGAAGGTTAAGGCCTGTATCCAGAAGGTGTCGAAGCTTGATGGAAAGTCAATCCTTACAGTAGAAGGCTTAACAGAAAGAGAAAAGGAAGTCTATTCTCATTGCTTTGCAGATGCAGGCGCTGTTCAATGTGGATTCTGCATTCCGGGAATGATTATATCTGCCAAGCATCTGTTGGATGAAAACCTTACTCCGACCAGAGCAGATGTTAAGATGGCGATCAGGGGCAATATATGTCGATGCACGGGTTATCAGAAGATCGAGGACGCTATTTTAAGTGCTGCCGAGTATTTCAGAGAAGGGAAGGCGTTGCCGCAGCTTTCCAAGTCAGCAGAGTTAGGAGCGCATTTCAAACGGATTGATGTAGATGAAAAGGTACGTGGAACGGGAGAATTTGTTGACGATATTACACTAGAGGGGATGCTTTATGCAAAGGCCTTAAGAAGTCAATATCCGCGGGCTAAGATTAATAAGGTCGATATCTCCAAGGCTTTGGCACATAAGGATTGCGTGACGGTGCTGACGGCCGAGGATGTGCCTAATAATCAATGCGGACACATTGTCAGGGACTGGGATGTGCTGATGCCAATAGGCGCTGTAACGAGATATATTGGTGATGCCATTGTGCTTGTGGTGACTGAACATAAGGATACCTTAGATGAGGTTCTTGCTTTGGTGGAGGTTGATTATACCCCATTAGAGCCGGTAACGAATCCTATTGATGCTTTAAAAGAAGGCGCTCCAAAGGTTCATGAGAAAGGTAATTTACTGACTAAAGAGATGTGTGTGCGAGGCGATGCCGATCAAGCGATTGCCACATCAAAGCATGTCGTTAAGAAGAAGTATACGGTTCCTTTTTCGGATCATGCATTTATGGAGCCGGAATGTGCGATTGCCTTTCCCGAGGGTGATGGGGTCCATTTGTATACAGGAGCCCAGTCTGTATATGATGAGCAGCATGAGATTGCCCATATACTAGGATTGCCCAACGAACAGGTGATAAGTGAGACAAAGCTGGTTGGCGGCGGTTTTGGCGGGAAAGAAGACATGAGTGTCCAGCACCATGCGGCATTAGCGGCATGGAAGTTAAAGCGGCCGGTGAAGGTTAAGTTTTCTAGAGAAGAAAGTGTGCTTTATCATGTTAAGCGGCATGCGATGGAGATGGAATTTACGACGGCTTGCGATGAAGAAGGTTATCTGACCGGAATGAAAGCTGTTATTTATGCTGACACAGGTGCTTATGCTTCATTAGGCGGACCGGTACTGCAAAGGGCTTGTACCCATGCGGCAGGACCTTATAACTACCAGAATGTTAATATTGTTGGTTATGGTGTCTATACAAATAATGTGCCGGCAGGAGCTTATCGGGGCTTCGGCGTGACACAAAGCTGCTTTGCGACGGAATGCAATATCAATCTGCTAGCCGAGATGGCGGGTATTTCTGCGTGGGAGATAAGATACAAGAATGCCATTCGCCCAGGACAGGCGCTTCCCAACGGACAGATCGCAAGTCCTGACACTGCCTTAGCGCAAACCCTTGAAGCGGTCAAGGAGATATTTGAAGCTAATCCCTTAGCTGGGATAGCCTCCTGTATGAAGAACAGCGGTATCGGCGTTGGTTTGTCGGATATCGGCAGATGTGCTTTATCTGTCGAGGAAGGTCAGGTTCATATCCGCACCTCGGCTGCTTGTATGGGTCAGGGTGTTGGCACAGTCTGTCTGCAGGTTGTTTGCGAGACGACAGGCTTATTGCCTGAAATGATCGTACACGAGCGGGCTCATACTTTAAGAACCCCAGATGCGGGCACTTCAACGGCATCTCGTCAGACCTTGTTTACTGGCGAAGCCACAAGGCGGGCAGCCCTATTGTTAAAAGCTGCATTAGATGAGGCTGCGTCTTTAAATGAACTAGAAGGCAGAGAGTTTTATGGGGAATATTTTGGGGAGACTGACCCCATGGGTTCTAAGAAGGAGTATCCGGTCAGCCACATTGCCTATGGTTATGCAACGCAAGTGGTAATCCTTTCAGAGAATGGCAAACTAAAAGAGGTGGTCGCAGCTCATGATGCGGGAACGCTTGTCAATCCGGCATCAGCCGAAGGTCAGATTGAGGGTGGCGTCGTTATGGGGTTAGGTTATGGCTTGACAGAAGACTTTCCTATTGAGGGCGGATATCCAAAGCTTAAATATGGACGCTTAGGCTTACTTAGGGCAACCGATGTCCCGCCTGTTAAGGTTATTTTTGTTAAATCAGACCAGGTATCAGACTTAGCTTACGGAGCCAAAGGGATTGGAGAGATCTGTTCGGTGCCGACAGCTCCGGCATGCCAGCACGCTTATTATCGCTTAGATGGGGAATTCAGAACAAAACTGCCACTCGAAAACACATTTTATAAAAAACCAAAGAAAGCATGACGGTTTAGGGAAACGTGAGAAGGAGAATGAGTTATGGTAATTATTGGAAATGGAAGAATGGTGACAAGAGACGATGAGAATCCATTTATTGAGAGTGGAGCAGTATGTATTGATGGTAAGAAGATTAAAGAAGTGGGGCAGACTGATGACTTAAAGGCTAAGTTTCCTGAGGCCTCATTTGTCGATGCGAAGGGGGGCGTCATCATGCCGGGGCTTATTAATGCCCACAACCACATTTACAGCGCGATGGCTAGGGGGCTTTCGATTAATGGTTATGATCCTAAAGGTTTCCTGGACATTTTAGATGGCATGTGGTGGACTCTTGATAAGCATCTGACACTTGAACAGACGAGGCAAAGCGCCATCGCCACTTACATTGACTGTATTAAGAATGGCGTTACGACAGTATTCGATCACCATGCCGGCTATGGCTCTACGACAGAGAGCTTATTTGTCATTGCAGAAGCAGCAAAAGAGCTGGGCGTCAGAACCTGTTTATGCTACGAAGTGTCCGACCGGAACGGAGAAGATAAAATGAGAGAGGCCGTTTTGGAGAATGAAGCATTTATTAATTATGCGGCAGACGATAGCACGGATATGCTTGCGGGAATGTTCGGTTTGCATGCTCAGTTTACATTATCTGACAAAACCTTGGAATTCTGCGCTGCTCACAAGCCGGCAGGAGTAGGCTATCATATCCATGTGGCAGAAGGCATTGAAGACTTACATGATTCCCTTAGAAAATATGGAAAACGGATTGTCGACCGCTTGATGGATATGGACATTTTAGGACCTAAAACGCTTGCTGCCCATTGCATCTACGTCAATCCCCATGAAATGGATCTGTTAAAAGAAACGGATACGATGGTGGTGCACAATCCAGAATCCAATATGGGTAATGCCTGTGGCTGCCCGCCGACAATGGAGATTTACCGTAAGGGTATTCTGACCGGTCTTGGTACTGATGGCTACACCAATGACATGTTTGAATCGATGAAGGTGGCGAATGTGCTCCATAAGCATAATAGCTGTAACCCCAATGAGGCATGGGCAGAGGTTCCGGCCATTCTCTTTAAGGGCAATGCAGATATTGCCGGAAGATATTTCAAAACACCTGTCGGCATATTAAAGGAAGGCGCTAGGGCAGATGTGGTTATTGCCGACTATAATCCTTTGACACCAATGGATGCTTCGAATATTAATGGTCACATATTATTTGGGATGAATGGACGAAATATTGTAACTACCATGATTAATGGGAAACTTTTAATGAAAGACAGGGAGCTTTTAGGCATTGATGAAGAGAAAGCAATGGCAGCTTGCCGTGCCGAGGCCATAAAGCTTAAAAACAGCATTAATTCCCGCTAAACCAGGAGGAAAAAAGATGAGCGATAGAATGACGTTAATACCCTTTGAGCAATTAATGGATTGGATTCTGACAGAAAGGAAGACGCATCATACGGTTTTTGGCGTACGTGAGGCCTATGTGGCTAATCAGGAGAAAACACTTCCAATCTTTAGTGAAAGAATAGAAACACCATTTGGGCCGGCAGCGGGTCCTAATACTCAGCTGGCACAGAATATTGTGGCATCTTATTATGCCGGGAGCCGTTTCTTTGAGCTAAAAACAGTGCAGATTATTGACGGTGAGGATTTGCCGGTGAACAAGCCTTGTATTTTAGCTGATGATGAAGGTTATAATTGTGAATGGTCCACTGAATTGACAGTACCGGAGGCTTTTGAAGAATATGTCAAGGCGTGGATGCTGCTCAAGGTGATTTCCAAAGAATTTGAACTGGGAAGCCCTGATGGCTTTGTATTTAATATGAGCGTAGGCTATGATTTAGAAGGTATCAAGTCTCCTAAAATCGACACCTTTATTGAAGGTATTAAAGAGGCAAAGAATACGGAGATATTTAAATCGTGTAAAGCATATTTATTAAATAATATCGATAAGTTTACCAAAGTGACAAGTGCGGATATTGAAAACATTCCATCAAGTATTTGTACATCTATCACGCTTTCAACCCTGCACGGCTGCCCGCCGCAAGAAATCGAGAGGATTTCTGCATATCTGATCGAAGAGAAGCATTTGAATACCTATATTAAATGTAATCCGACGCTGCTTGGCTATGAATTTGCCAGAGCGAGAATGAATTCCATGGGCTATGACTATGTGTCATTTGGGGATTTCCATTTCAAGGATGATTTGCAATATGAAGATGCCATCCCCATGATCAAGCGCCTGCTTGAATTAGCAAGCAAGAATGGCGTTGAATTTGGTGTTAAAATCACTAATACCTTCCCGGTTGATGTGAAGCAAAATGAACTTCCAAGTGAAGAAATGTATATGTCGGGGCGCGCCTTATATCCGTTATCAATTGCCTTGGCAGCTAAGCTATCTAAAGAATTCAATGGTAAATTAAGGATTTCTTATTCTGGCGGAGCAGACTATCTTAATATTGACCAGATATTTAATGCCGGAATCTGGCCGATTACCATGGCGACGACAGTGCTTAAGCCAGGTGGCTATAATCGGTTCCGGCAGGTTGCCAAGTTGCTTGATAAACAGAGCTTTAAAGCCTTTGACGGGGTCGATGTTGATGCCGCTGCCAAGCTTTCGGACGAAGCTTTTACGGATCCTCATTATACCAAACCTATTAAGCCGCTGCCGACAAGAAAGATGGCGGCAACCGTTCCGCTCATTGACTGCTTTGCGGCACCATGTAAGGAGGGTTGCCCGATTCATCAGGATATAACGGCGTATTTGGAATTGGCAGGCAAGGGAGAATATTTAAAAGCGCTAAAGGTGATTACTGAGAAGAATCCACTTCCGTTTATAACAGGCACGATCTGTCCTCACAATTGCATGAATAAATGTACACGTAACTTTTATGAGGAGGCCATTAATATTCGCAGGGTTAAATTAGCGGCGGCTATGGGCGGATATGAGGTATTAATGGCAGAAATGAAGGCACCGGAGATAACCAGCCATAAGAAGGCTGCAATTATTGGTGGTGGTCCGGCAGGTCTGGCAACGGCATATTTCCTGGGCAGAAGTGGAATGAAAGTCACGCTATTTGAGAAAAAAGATAGCTTAGGTGGGGTTGTTAGGCATATTATCCCAGATTTCAGGATTTCAACGGAAGCTATTGATAAAGACATTGAATTGATAAAGGCAATGGGCGCAGAGGTCAGACTAAATACTGAAATTAAATCCATTGACAGCTTAAAGGCAGAGGGCTACGATTATGTCATTGTTGCCACAGGTGCGGCCAAGCCAGGGGTGTTGAAGCTTAAAGAGGGTGACGCTATGAATGTGCTTACTGTAATGGAGGCGCTAAAGAAAAACCCCGATCAGGTTAAGCTAGGCAAGCATGTTGTTGTTATCGGAGGCGGCAATACAGCTATGGATGCAGCAAGGGCTATCAAGCGCTTATCCGGTGTAGAGCATGTTTATCTCGTCTACAGACGGACAAGAAGATACATGCCGGCGGATGAAGAGGAATTAGTACTGGCCATGGAAGATGGCGTGGAATTTAAAGAGCTGCTGGCTCCGATAGCACTGAATAATGAGGTCTTAATCTGTGAGCAAATGGTATTAGGTGAGGCTGATGCTTCCGGTCGCCGCAGTCCTAAGGGAACCGGCGTCATGGTTGAGGTGCCGGCCGACAGCGTACTTGCGGCTGTCGGTGAAGGTGTTGATGGAGATTTCTATCAATCTAATGGGATTATGGTTGATGATAAAGGGTACGTTGTTGCCAAAGATCTGACTTTAGAAACGAGTGTTGCAGGCGTTTACATTGTAGGAGACACGGTCTCAGGTCCGGCAACTGTGGTTGAAGCTATCCGTGATGCTTATAAAGTGGCGGACGCAATTATATCAATCCCAGAATATGATGCGGACACAACCAATGAAGCCAAGGATGTTGCCGACAGAAAAGGTGTGTTGATTTCTGAGGCAGCCTGCACGCATGAAAGTGAACGCTGTCTGGATTGTAAAACCTTGTGCGAAAATTGCGTGGATGTCTGTCCTAATAGAGCTAATATAAGCATTCAGGTTCCCGGCAAAGCGATGGCTCAAATTATTCATATGGACTTAATGTGCAATGAATGCGGCAATTGTGAGAGCTTTTGCCCATACAGCAGCGCGCCGTACAAGGATAAGCTGACTTGCTTTGTTAATGAGAGCGATTTTAACGACAGTACCAATCAGGGCTTTATGATGGTTGATGAAGAGTCGATGACCGTTAGAGTACGTTTGGGGCAAGAGGTTTCTAATTATGTATTGAAGGATTCGTCTTGCGCTCTTGATCCGGATTTGAAAAGCTTGATTTTGGCAATGTACAAGGATTATGGATATTTAAATTAAGGTTGCAATTATTTGAATATCCATGTAGAATAAAAGGCAAATACATTATAATGGAGGTTTATATGAAGAGGGAAGCAATAATAGCGAAGGATGCGCCGGCAGCAGTCGGACCTTATGTTCATGCAGTAAAGGCCGCAGAGACACTATATACATCAGGACAGCTGGGATTGAACCCGGAAACCGGTCAGCTGGCAGAAGGCGTAGAAGCGCAGGCAGTTCAGGCACTTGATAACTTAAAGGCTGTTTTAGCAGCTGCCGGACTTGGTCTTTTGGATGTTGTTAAGACAACAGTGTTCTTGGCGGATATGAACGACTTTGCCGCCATTAATGCCATTTATGGCAGATACTTTGAAGGAGATGCGCCAGCACGTTCATGTGTGCAGGTGGCAAAGCTGCCCATGGGAGCTTTGTTTGAGATAGAAGCGATCGCTGTTATGCAATAGGTCAACACACAAGAAGGGGGATATCTTATAAGGTATCTCCTTTTTTATTATAGATATTGAACAAAAAGTAATGTATTTTAATGTAAAAAGTGGAAATGTGTAATAAAAATCTTGACAAAATCATGATTTAATGTTAAGTTAAAATAAGAAAATGTTAAGTAACAAAATAAATTAGAGAAGGACACTGTCAAATGGCAAAGAAAAAGAGAGTATCCATGCAGAGGCTGGCCGATGAGTTGGGAGTCAGCAAGGTTACAATATCAAAAGCGTTGAATAACAAGGACGGCGTTAGCGAGGAACTAAAATCGAAGATATTCCATACGTCAGCTAAGCTTGGTTATACGCTTCCGGACTATGGGCAGAGAAAGACAATCAATATTGCGATCATTATGAATAGTCGTTTTGTTTCTTCGACCGAGGTTGGAAAGTTCTACATGGGAATGTATGAGAAGATTGTCTACGAATTAAGAAAGGCTTCTTGCACCAGTATTATGATTACACCTGTCAATGAGACCATAGACAGAGATCTTGAGACCATTACAAAGCGTGAGTTGGTAGACGGCATCATTCTGGTGGGGATTTTGGATGAACGAGTATGTAAGAAGGTAGATGCGATACAGCTTCCGAAGGTTTATGTAGATATTTATGACGAAAAGAATAAATCTGATTCTGTGATTTCAGAAAATATTTATAGCACTTATGAATTGACGGAATATTTGCTGCAGATGGGCCATAAAGATATTGGCTTTGTGGGAACGATAAAAGCCACTAGCAGTATTACTGACCGTTTCTTGGGATTTCAGCGGGCGTTGCTTGAAAAAAGATTGTCAGTTCGAGAAGATTGGCTGATTCCGGATCGTAGCATTGAAGGAGAGTCAATGGAGCTTGTACTGCCTGAGACTATCCCGACAGCCTTTGTGTGCAACTGTGATGAAACAGCATTTCGCCTAGTGAAGCTACTTAACGAAAAAGGGTTTAAAGTGCCTGAGGATGTCTCTATCGCAAGCTTTGATAATGACATTTATGCCGAATTGTGTGAACCAAAGCTGACTACGGTTGCGGTCAACATGGAGGAGATCGGAAGAGTGGCGGTGAAGCGCATGCTAAGCCGTATCAGAGGCTTTAAGAAAGGTAAGGGTGAGGTTTACCGAGTTCCTGGCAAGAGTATTTTTAGAGATTCTGTGAAAGATTTAAATGAATAGTGAAAGTGGGGGAGGCATGAAGAATGAATGAAGGGAAAGTAAAGGTTCACAAAGCAAAGAAGCGCAAAAGGTGGTCAAAATCTGATTCACAGCTGACAATAATGGTTTTACCCACTACGATCTGGTATGCGCTTTTTTGCTTTTTGCCAATGTTTGGACTAATTATTGCATTCAAGGATTATCGAATCACAGGTGGAGAGAGCTTTATCTATAATATCATTCACAGTGAATGGGCTGGATTTAAGAATTTTGAATTTTTGATCAAGTCGAATGATTTATTTGTTATTTTGAGGAATACGATTGTTTACAATCTGATATTTATTGTGTTGGGAACAATCTTTGCCGTTAGTCTGGCGATCATGATTAATTTACTTTTTAATAAGAGAAGATCAAAAGTATATCAGACCTTGATGTTTTTTCCGTACTTTATGTCATGGGTTGTAGTTGCTTACTTTCTGTCAGCATTTATAAATGTGGATAAAGGCTTGATTAATAATATCATTCAGGATACTGGGGGAACACCAGTTCAATGGTATATGAAAGCAGCGGTATGGCCATTTATCTTGGTATTTATGTACCTTTGGAAATCTACGGGATATAACATGGTCATTTATCTGGCCAGCATTACAAGCATAGACCAAACTCTATATGAGGCGGCAGTCATCGATGGGGCGAATAAAAAGCAGCAGACGCGCTACATCACATTACCTAGTCTTAAGAATGTCATTATTATGATGTTTATACTAAATGTCGGAAAAATCTTTTATTCTGATTTTGGACTATTTTATCAGCTGTCGAAAGGTGCGAAGGGTTCCATTTTCGATGCCGTCGCAACAATAGATACATACGTATTTAATGCACTAAAGTCTTCAACACCTATTGGAATGACCTCGGCGGCGACATTCTTTCAGTCCGTCGCATGTTGTATAACGATCTTGATCGCCAATGCAATTGTTAAGAAGATTGATGCAGACAGTGCAATCATATAGGGGGTATAGAGAATGGCCAAGGCTAAAAATTCAGAAGAAACTATTTCTAAACTAAATCGGATTTCTCCGAAAACAAATGTTGTTTTTAATATTATAACTGCTATATTTGCTTTAATGTGTGTCATTCCGGTGATTTTCATATTCATCATATCCATTTCGTCAGAGAACTCAATCAAGATGAATGGGTATCGGTTCTGGCCGGAACAATTTTCGGCGGAAGCCTATTTGTTTTTGCTTGATGAAGGGCAGATGATTTTACGCTCGCTGGGCGTCACGATCACAGTAACCGTCGTGGGTACGATATTAGGCGTCATGCTGACGTCTACCATGGGATATGCGCTTTCACGAAGGGAGTTTAGGCTAAAAGGCTTTTTCACGATGATTGTGTTTATTCCAATGATATTCAATGGCGGGATGATTTCTTCTTACGTGGTCAACACCCAGTTTTTGAATCTGAAGAATTCGATATGGGCGCTGATTCTGCCGCTGTGCGTGTCGTCATTTAATGTCGTAATATGTAAAACCTTCTTTAAAACCAATATACCGGATTCTATCGTTGAATCGGCGCAGATAGATGGCGCAAATCATTTTTCCATTTTCGGGCTAATCGCCTTGCCTTTGGCGAAGCCGATGATTGCGACAATCGCTTTATTCCTGACATTTGGTTATTGGAATGACTGGTTTCAATCATCGTTATACATTACAGAGACAAAATTATACTCAATGCAGGCGCTCTTGGATCAAATCCAGAGGAATATTGAAATGATGGCTAATAATCCGACTTTAGGTGTCACCTTACAACAGTATATCAGGAATATGCCTAAGGAAGGGGCCAGAATGGCAATGGCAATGATTATTATTATTCCTATTGCATGTACATACCCGTTTTTCCAGAGATATTTTATTACTGGGCTGACTGTCGGGGCAGTGAAAGGATAGTGAAGTTTGTTCTATATTAAGAATTAAAATAGAAAAACTAAAAAAAGAAAAGGAGAAAAATAATGAAAATGATGAAGAGGAAAAGATGGGCCGCCCTAATTTTGGTGTTGCTCATGGGAATTGGAGCTTTATCAAGCTGTGGGGGAAACAATAAGGAGACAAAGGAAAAGGATAGCACACCTGCTCAAACGGCTGATACAAGTGATAGTTCAGGAGAAGTGGTTACTTTAAAATGGATTCAAGTAGGAACTGGAATGCCTGCTAACTATGATGCGTGGTTAGCACAGATCAACCCATATTTAGAGGAGAAAATAGGGGTTAATGTAGAAATGGAAATTGTACCATGGGCCGACTGGGATACTAGACGAAGCGTTATTGTAAACGCAGGTGATGAATTTGATATTCTTTTTACCGATCAGGTGAGATATAATTCCGAGGTTAACACCGGAGCTATTCTCGACATTACAGATTTGGTAAAAGATGCGACACCAGATCTTTACAGTATGATACCTGAGGATTATTGGAAAGCGGCTTCTATAAATGAAAAGGTTTATGCAGTTCCGACCTATAAGGATAGCTCCGCCACAATGTATTTCGTATGGGATAAGGAGATTGCAGACAAATACAGCGTTGATATTGAGAGCATTCAGAGCTATGATGACTTATACACAGGTCTGAAAGCGATTAAGGATGGTGAAGGAACCGCTCCATATTATATGTCTAAATCAGGCGCTAACTTTTTAATATCATACTTTGATCAGCTTGGCGCAGGCCTTCCTTCGCTGGGAATCAAATATGATGATGAGAGTAAGACGGTAGTCAATCCAATGGAAGACGAAGAGATTTTGAAGCAATTAGATATTGTTCATAAGATGTATCAGGAAAATATTATCAATGGTGATGCGCCACAGTCTGATGATGAGAATAAGTATAAGACATTTTTCACAGCACAGGGCTGGAGCGGTGCAGCTGCAACTGTATGGGGGCCTAATAATGGCATCGATGACTGTGTAGCGGTAAAATATGGCGATACTGTCGTTTCAAACACTTCGGTACGCGGTTCCTTGAATACTATTTCTTCTGGTTGTAAGAATCCGGAAAAAGCATTACAGCTTTTAGAACTGGTAAATACAGATTCAAAAGTTCGTGACTTGCTCTATTATGGCGTTGAAGGTGAGAACTTTGAGTATACCAGCGATGGTAAGGTTACGAGGCTCAACTTCGATTGGGAGATGGCAGGTTATACGCAGGGAACATTCTTTAATGTTACACAGTTAGCCGAAGATGAATTTAATCAGTGGGATGAAGTTAAAGAATTAAATGCGGATGCTGTTCCGTCCGTCATGTTAGGCTTTGATATGGATACTAGTAGTGTGGAAACTGAGTTAGCGAATTGCCGTGCAGTATATGAGAAATATAAAGATGAATTTTGGACAGGCGCTCAGAATCCCAGAGAATTAATAGAAACCGTTAAGAGTGAGCTAGACGCAGCCGGTTGGGAGAAAATCCGTGAGGAGGCGCAGGCACAGGTTGATGCAGCTAAGTAACAGATCATAACTTGAAAAAGAGGATTTCTGCGATTTGATGGGAAATCCTCTTTCACTAGATAGGGAGATTTTATGTACATAATACCACCCCCCCAGGACATACAAGAAAGAAAAGGATACTGTGTTTTGCCTTATACAGGTCAGATTGTCATAAAACCATCATGCAGTCATGAAATATATGAGGCGGCACAGTTTTTATGCAGCTATATTGCAGACTATACTGGTTTCGCATATGAAATCAAGTGCGGCAGCAGCCAAGGAACATTTATTCTTGAAATCAATGATAGCCTTGGAGCAGAACATTATAGTCTTGATATTGAGAATGGTCATATAACGATTACCGGAGGAGATAAGCAAGGACTTCGATATGGAATCCAGACGATACGGCAGATGCTTATGCAGCAAGGAGCGGTGCTCCCCTGCTTGCATATTGAAGATTTTCCGGCGATGTTAAATAGAGGCTATTTCCATGATGTCAGTAGGGGTCGGGTGCCCACCCTTTCCTGGCTCAAATCGCTGGCAGATACACTTGCCTGTTACAAAATGAATCAGCTCCAGCTTTATGTCGAGCACAGTTTTTTATTCTCGGGATTATCAGAGGTGACAAGAGATGATACGCCACTTGTGGCCGAAGAGATTATGGAATTAGATGACTATTGCAGCAAGAGGGGAATTGAGTTGATTCCTGCACTAGCCTCTTTTGGGCATCTCTATAAGGTGCTGTCGACAAAAAGCTTTCATCATTTATGTGAGCTTTCCGATGTCCAGCAGCAGCCATTTAGCTTTCAAGACAGGATGGCGCATCATACGATTGATATTTCCAATGAAGAAAGCTTTTCCCTGATCAAAAGGCTGATTTTAGAGATGATGCCTCTGTTTAAATCAAAGAAGTTCAATATCTGTGCGGATGAAACCTTCGATTTAGGAAAAGGAAAGAATAAGGAACGCTGGGAGAAGGAAGGAACAGCGGGACTTTATATGGAGTTTATCGGGAAGCTTTGCGATTTCATTGCGAGTGAAGGACATATCCCAATGCTCTGGGGCGATATAATGCTGGCTTTTCCAGAGCTGCTTAAGCAGCTGCCGGAAGAAACAATCTGCTTAAACTGGGGATATAACAAGGATCAGACCGAGGAGTCCACAAGAATTTATGCCAATGTGGGCGCAAAGCAATATGTATGCCCTGGGGTGGGCGGCTGGAATCAGTTGATTAATCTTCATGAAGCTCCTTACCAAAACATTACCAAGATGTGTGGATATGGAATGAAGTATGGAGCCATTGGAATGTTCAATACAGATTGGGGAGATTATGGGCATATTAATCATCCGCCATTTAGTATTCCTGGCTTGATCTACGGCGCATGGGCGTCATGGAATAGGAAGGTGCCTTCCTATGAAGAAATGAATCGGCAAATTTCTCTTGTGGAATATCAGGATGCCTCCCAGCAGCTTCTATTAGTGACCGGTGAATTATGTGAGCAAAGTAGCTTTACCTGGGATGACGTGGTGAGATTTAAAGAGCTTCATGATGCCAATACCGATGAAGAGGAATACCGGACTTTTATTTTAATGAAAGCGGATCGCCTGACAACAGCCGATACGAAAAAGATAACAATAGAAGCCTGTAAACGCAGTTTGTCCGAGTGTATTGCCGCAATGGATAGTGAAACTAGGGGGAGAGTCAAGCCCTATTTACTGGCGGCAGATGGGCTTGAAATCCTAAACGAGATAGGAGAAATTCTATTTCTCTCCTTCAATGGGAAACAGCTTAGTAAAAAGGCATGGAGGCTTGCGAAGGAGCTGGAAACGTGGTATTATCAATACCGCCTTCTCTGGTATGAAGTAAGTAAGGAATCAGAGCTTTATCGTATTAGTGAGGTTATCTTTTGGTATGCAGATTATTTACGGGAATTACAATAGTTGATAAAATTAAGGAGAGCGAATCATGTGGTTTATTGATAAAAGAATACAGGTGATATGTGAGGAATTAAAAAAACTTACGATAATCAATCAATTTCCGCTTAAGGATATACATTACAAGAAGGGCCAATATTTTCATATCGAAGAGGTCGACAATTCAATTGAGCCCTGGGAGACTTCTTCACAAGAGACGCTAAAATGGTACGGACCCGACCGCCATTACTGGTTCCGGGCTCAATACACGGTGCCCAAGGAAATGGAAAATCAGACGTTAAGACTTCATGTTAAAACTCAAATTGATGAATGGGATGATGCGAAAAATCCCCAGTTTCTCCTCTTTTTAGATGGCGAGATCACTCAAGGCATGGATATGAATCATCGGAGCGTTTTGCTGACAAATAAAGCGGTGCCGGGGCAGGTGATGCATTTTGACCTCCAGGCTTATACCGGAACCCTTCATTCAAAATTTGACATGATCATTAAGATACAGCAGATCGATCTTAGAATAGAGAAGCTGTATTATGATTTGCTGGTACCCTTGCAGGCGCTTAGCCGCATGGATCAGGATGATCAGAACCGGAAAAAGATTATCACAGTATTGAATGAAGCGATTAATTTGTTGGATTTGCGTACGCCTTATTCTGAAGCATTTTATGAAAGTGTGGCTCAAGCAGAAGCTTATTTAAATAAGGCTCTGTATGAAGATATGACGGGATATAACGATATAGTCGCCACTTGCATCGGACATACCCATATTGATGTAGCGTGGTGGTGGACTGTCGAGCAGACGAGGGAAAAGGTGGCCAGGAGCTTTTCGACAGTTCTAAAGTTGATGGATGAATATCCGCATTATAAGTTTATGTCGAGTCAGCCTCAGCTTTATTCATTTTTAAAGGAACGTTATCCGCGGCTTTATGATCGTGTCAAAGAGAAAATCAAAGAAGGACGCTGGGAAGCCGAGGGCGGCATGTGGCTGGAAGCGGATACGAATCTGACCTCAGGAGAGTCGTTGGTGCGTCAGTTCATGCACGGGAAGAAATTCTTTAAAGAGGAATTTGGCGTGGATAATAAAATCTTGTGGCTTCCGGATGTATTTGGATATTCTGGTGCGCTGCCACAGATTATGAAGAAATGTGGAATCACATATTTTATGACCACAAAGCTGGCGTGGAACCAGATCAACAAGATTCCAAGCGATACCTTTATCTGGAAAGGAATTGACGGAAGCACGGTATTTACCCATATGATTACAACGCTGGGCGTAGGGCAAAGCACCGAAGACTTTTTTACAACATACAACGGAATCCTGCATCCCGATGCGATTATGGGAGGTTGGAAGCGATATCAGGACAAGGATATCAATCATGATATTTTAATTGCTTATGGTTACGGTGACGGCGGCGGCGGGCCGACTCATGAAATGCTTGAAACCTCTTTGCGAATGGAGAAAGGTATCAAAGGCATTCCTAAGGTTCGTCAGGAATTTTCAAAAACTTACTTTGATGAGCTTTTTGATAGAGTTAAGGATAACCGACGCCTGTCTGTGTGGGAAGGGGAACTATATTTTGAATACCACAGAGGCACCTATACATCTATGGCCAGAAATAAACGTGCCAATAGGAAAAGTGAAAATATGATGATGGATCTGGAATTGTTTAGCGTTCTGGCAGCAGATCAGGGTATGGCTTATCCTTATGGCGATCTTGATCGCATGTGGAAGGTTATTTTATTGAACCAGTTCCACGATATTCTTCCGGGAACCTCTATTCATGAGGTCTATGAAGTGACCAAAAAGGAATATCAGGAGTTAATGGCTAAAGGCGAGCAGTTGATGGATAACTGCATGGGCTATTTGAAGACAGAAGGCGATGCAATTACAGTGTACAATACACTGGGCTTTACACGTGATGATATAGTATCCTTGCCGGCTGGTGTTTGCGGAAGCCTAAAAGATCAGGCGGGGCATTGCTATCCTATCCAGCAGACCAAGAACGGCCCGATTGCTTATCTCACTGGCTTGCCTTCTAAAGGCTATAAAAGCTATCAATTAGAGCCACTCTTAGAGGAAGAAGCTTGGTTTCAAGCGGATCCTAAGCGTCTTGAAACGCCGTTTTATAGGATTAATTTAGACGAACAGGGAATGTTTACGTCCATTTATGACAAACAAAATAAACGAGAGCTTATTAAGGCCGGTAAAAGAGGCAATCTGTTTCGGATGTATGAAGATAAGCCGATGTATTACGATAACTGGGATATTGATATTTACTATACTGAAAAAATGTGGGAGGTATGTGCTCTCACTGCGATGGAATGGAAAGAGGAAGGTCCAGTCTGCACAGTTTTGGAGCTGGAGCGCCAAATCAACCGTTCAACCATTCGTCAAAGGATATATTTTTATCGAAATAGTGCGAGAATTGATTTTGAAACCTACGTGGATTGGAAAGAGTATCAGCATCTCTTAAAGGTAGAGTTTCCGGTGGATATTCATACTGACGAAGCCGCTTTTGACATCCAATTCGGCAATCTGACAAGGAAAACCCATCAAAATACCAGCTGGGACAAGGCACGATTTGAATCCTGTGGGCAAAAATGGATGGATTTGTCGGAAGGACATTATGGGGTAAGTCTTTTAAATGATTGCAAATACGGTTATTCCGTAAAGGATTCAGTCATGTCTCTAACACTGATTAAGTCAGGGATAGAGCCAAACCCTGTAACTGATCAAGAGGAGCATTACTTCACTTATTCGCTTTATCCTCATGCCGGCAACTTAAAGGAATGTGAAACGATTAGGGAAGGATATAAGCTTAACTTTAAAGCTTTAGCTCAAATATCGGGAATGCCGGGAAAAGAGAATTCTTTGCTACAAACTGATCAGAAAAATGTTATAATAGAGACGGTTAAAGCAGCAGAGGACGGCAAAGGAATAGTGATTAGAATGTATGAATGTGAAAATGCCAGAACGAACGCCAGGCTATCTTTTGGAATGGGCAAAAGAATTGAAAGTGTTCAGGAATGTAATCTTTTAGAAGAGCCTGAAGAGATAAGGGTTGATTTTTCTGATGAGCATTTTGACATGACGATCATGCCATATGAAATCAAGACATACAGGGTGGTGTTTGGTCAGACCTGATTACATAAAAGGAGATAAAATAGTGGAAAAGCAACAGTTAAGTAAAGGCTGGGAATTGAATTATAATGGAAAGCGGCTTGCCACAAGCATACCATTTTCTTTATATAATGATTTATATCAACATGGTGAAATTGAAGACCCTTTTTATCGGGATAATGAAAGCAAGGTGTTGCCGTTATCAGATGAGGACTATGTTTATCAGTTAGAATTTGATGTTTTAAAAGAGGTGTTTGCATGTGGAAATGTTTATCTTCAATGTGAAGGGGTGGATACCTTAGCGGATTTTTATCTCAATGATGTCTTGGTAGGAACAGCTTTCAATATGCACAGAACTTGGGAATTCCCAGTTGATAGCAGCTTAAAAGAAAAGAATAATCTACTGAAAATACATTTTCACTCACCGACTAGGTATATGAAGGAGCAGATCGCGCTTCATGGCGCTATACCATGTAATACAGATACGCTTGATGGATTCCCTTTTCTTCGGAAATCAAGCTGCATGTCCGGGTGGGACTGGGCGCCTAAGCTGCCGGATATGGGAATTTTTAGAAATGTATCTCTTTTGGGAGTGAATCAATTAAGAATTAGTGATGTGCTGATTCGCCAAGTCCATGAAGCTGATGTTGTAAATCTTGATTTTGCAGTGAATACGGACAGCCTTGGCAAGGAACTGCCATGGAGCTACCTTGTTAGAATAACGGATCCGCAAGGAAATGTCTTGTGCTATGATAAGTCTCCTAAGAGAATTGTCATCAATAACCCCGAGCTTTGGTGGCCCAGAGGGTATGGCGATCAGCCATTATACCATGTGCAGGTTGAGGTTATCTTAGGCGGAGTGATTAAGGATACTTGGGAGAGAAGAATTGGATTACGGACAATGGGGATGCGTCGGGACAAGGATCAATGGGGGGAGAGCTTTGCCCATGAGGTCAATGGTGTGACAATCTTTGCCATGGGTGCTGACTATATCCCTTTAGATTCTCTGATGCCAAGAATTACTGAGGTTAATACCAGGAAACTGCTTGAGCAGTGCGTTGATGCCAATTACAATACAATCCGTGTATGGGGCGGAGCCTATTATCCGGATGATTGGTTTTTTGATATCTGTGATGAGCTGGGGTTGTTGGTTTGGCAGGATTTAATGTTTGCCTGCTCCACATATCTTTTGACGGATGAATTTGAAGAAAACATCTGCCGCGAGATCACAGAAAATGTCAGAAGAATAAGGCATCATGCTTCGTTGGGCCTTTGGTGCGGCAATAATGAAATGGAAGATTTCTTGTATGAGGGTTATGGCGAGACAAAGCGCCTTAAGGGGGATTATACGAGAATGTTTAGCTATATTATTCCCAAGATCATCAAAAGGGAGGATCCCGATGCTTTTTATTGGCCTTCAAGCCCATCCTCAGGCGGGGACTTCGATGATCCTAACGATGAGTCACGAGGTGATGCCCACTACTGGGCGGTGTGGCATGGCTATAAGCCGTTTCCGGAATATCGCAAGAACCTATTTCGCTATGCATCAGAATTTGGCTTTGAATCTCTTCCGGCACTTAAGACGATCGAGTCATTTACCAAGGAGGAAGACCGAAATATATTTTCCCTGGTCATGGAAAAGCATCAAAGGAGCAACGGCGGCTATGCAAAGCTGATGAATTATGTGGCACAAACATTCCTTTATCCTACGGATTTTGCTTCGCTTATTTATGTTTCCCAGTTGATGCAGGCCGAAGCGATGAAATATGCGGTCGAGCACTGGCGGCGTCACAGGGGCCGGTGCATGGGAGCCATCATTTGGCAGCTGAATGATTGCTGGCCGGTGGCATCCTGGTCATCGATTGATTATTTTGGACGCCTAAAGGCTTTGCATTATTATGAAAAGCGGTTCTTTGCGCCAGTGATGATTTCTTGCTGCGAGGAGGGCTTATTATCACAGGATCCTAATCCTAACGCCCGTCCTTATGAAGTGGAGAAAAGTATCCATCTGAATGTGGCAAATGAGACAATGGAGGATATTGGAGTAACCGTGTGCTTTAGTCTTCGCAACAGTGAATCTGACATTTTAGGAATAGAGCATCAGGAGAAGCTGAAAGTTCCGGCTCTTTCCAGCGTGTGGCTGGAAAAAATCCAACTTCCGGAAGCCAGGCTTCATCAGGATCATGTCTTTTTTAGCTGCAGTCGGGAAGGCGAGGTATTATCGGAGGGATCGGTCATCTTTTCTATACCGAAGTTTTACGAATATGCTGACCCCAAGCTTACGGTTCGCCTAGAAGGTGATGAGGTGGTCGTCTCATCTGCGGCCTATGCCAAAAGTGTTGAGATTTTAAATGAAGAAGAGGACTTGATCCTTTCTGATAATTATTTTGATATGGAAAAAGGAGAAAAAAGAGTAAAAGTTATTTCGGGGAAACCTGAAAACTTACATATTAGAAGTGTATATGATATCACAAGGAGGTAGTTAAGGATGAAAAGATCAGAGATTAATGAATGTATCCGTTACATGGAAAAACTGGTAAAGAAAAATGGTTTTCATTTACCGCCATTTTGTCACTGGACACCAGAGGAATGGCAGGAAAAGGGCAGTGATTATGATGAAATCCGTGACAATATGCTCGGCTGGGATATTACGGATTATGGCCAGAGTGACTGGGAGAAGTTAGGATTTGCATTGATTACTTTACGAAATGGGAATCAAAATAATCCTAAGTACAAAAAGGTATATGCGGAAAAATTGTTAATGCTCAAGGAAGGGCAGCATTCACCAATGCATTTTCACTGGACAAAATCTGAGGATATTATTAACCGGGGCGGCGGAACCTTGATTATTCATGTTTATAATGATGATGGAACAGGCGAGCTTGCCGATACCGATGTGCATGTGAATAGTGATGGAAGGACTTATGTTGTGCCGGCTGGGACAGGGGTGGAATTAAAGCCTGGTGAAAGCATTACTTTATGGCCACATCAGTATCATGATTTTGATGTCTTACCGGGAACGGGCGATGTGTTGATCGGCGAAGTGTCTATGTGTAATGATGATAATACCGACAATGCATTTAATCCGCCAATGGGGAGGTTCCCGACGATTGAAGAGGATGAGGCGCCTTATCGATTGCTGTGCTTTGAGTATCCGGGGGCGAAGTAGTATAAAGAAGTAATAAGATTTGACAAAAGGTTGGCTAGCATTTGCTAGCCAATCTTTTGTTAAAAGCTGATTTTGGTTTTAAGAGGGGATTAAGCAATGAATGGAATCGAAGTAAAGAATCTCTGTCGTGATTTTGAATATTATGAAAAAGAAGCCGGCATCAAAGGCTCATTGAAAAATCTGTTCTCCAGACAGAAGCAAACCCGCCATGCAGTAAATGATATTTCATTTACAATCGCAGAAGGTGAAATGATAGGCTTTTTAGGTCCGAATGGAGCAGGGAAAACAACGACTATTAAGATGTTATCTGGGATTCTCTATCCATCATCAGGTGACATAAGCATTAATGGATATGTTCCTTGGGAGCGTAAAAGAGAATTCAAGCGGCAGTTTTCCTATGTTGCCGGACAGAAATCACAGCTGTGGACTGATCTTCCCGCCAGTGAGTCGTTTTACTTGAATAAACAAATTTACGAGATATCTGATGCTGAATACAATAATACATTGGAAGAATTAGTGGAATTATTTGGAGTAAAGGACTTTTTAAAAGTACAAGTAAGGCGCTTGTCCCTTGGCGAAAGGATGAAGATGGAGATGATCGCTGCACTTTTACATAAACCCAAAGTTATTTTTTTAGATGAGCCAACAATTGGGCTGGATTTTGTGGCGCAGACCAATATACGTCAGTTTTTGAAGGAATACAACCAGAGAAATAAAGCGACCATGATTTTGACAAGCCACTATCTAAGAGATATCGAAGAACTCTGCCAGAAGACAATGATAATCAACCATGGGACGATTGTTTATAATGGCGAGCTTGAGAAGATAAATAAGCTATTTTCAAATAAAAGGGTTCTTCATGTATCGTTTTATGAGGAAGTTCCTAGAACTAAATTGAAAAAATACGGAAACTTAATAGACTGCCGTAAGACAAAGGCAGAGATAAGGGTGGATAAAGAGAGATTGGTTGAGATTTCGCAAAGATTGTTGAGTGAGCTTCCAATTGCCGACATTAATATAGAGCCAATTCCTCTGGAAGAAGCTATTGCGAATCTATACGAAAAAGGGGAGACAGCATGAATAGAGGAGCCAAATATTATGCATCTTTTATTGTTGGGGTTGCTAACTCCATGGAATATAGATTTGATTTCTTCATGAACCTCTTGAGTACTATATTTCCGATTATTATGCAGGTATTCTTGTGGAATGTTATGTTTAGTGGAGCTGGCACTGATCGTATGTATGGCTATACTTTTTCACAGATGATTCTATATGTGGTTATGGCAGGGGCAGTAAGCAAATTTACCTCCACTGGAGTTGAAAATGCGGTTAACGATGATATTCATTCGGGAGGCTTGGCTAAATTTGTTGTCAAACCTGTAAATTACATTTTTTTTCGACTGACGGGTGCTATTGGGCAGAAGTTTTCAGCCATGGTTACAATGCTTGGATTAACCGCTGCCTCACTGTTTGTATTGCGTTTTATTGTAAACTTCTCCATTAAGCCAGAAAGTGTCATACTTTTCATATTTTCTTTGGCCCTCGCTGTCATATTGAACTTTTATATTTTTTTCTGTATTAGTATGATTGCCTTCTGGCTGACTTTGTTTGTAGGAACTTATGTGTTTATGACAGGAATATGGATGTTATTAAGCGGAGTCAATGATGTGCCAAGAACAGTCATTAACGGCGGGCTGGACTTGCTTATGACGAAGCCGGGCTCGCTGCAGTTTCTGCAAACCTTTGGAAAATATAATTTTGGCTTAATGCTTCCTAATATTATCGCAGGGATGGTGCTTATCATTTTGGGTTGGATGCGTTCAGGTATCGAGTCCAGTCTGCTTAATATCGCATTATTTCTGTTTTATATGGCTTGTGCTGTCTTGCTAACCTATGCATTTAGCCTTATTTCCTCACTGCTGATTTTCTGGATTACGTCAGTGAACGCTGTCTATACGATGTATTGTGCGCTTTGGGATTATAATAATATGCCGATGGAGCTTTATCCTAAGATTATTAAACAGATTGGGACATTTATTATTCCGATATTTCTTATCACTAATTGGCAGGGGATGGCGATTCTTGGAAAGCTGTCGGTATCAGAACTTATTTGGGGAGCCTGCTTCCCGATAGTCGCTTTCCTATTATCACGCTTAATGTGGACAAGAGGCATTAGAAAGTATATTAGTGCGAATGGATAAGAGGTGTAGGATAAGAGGTATGCAAGAACGAACATTACAAAAATCAGAAATCCCTCATGGAGACCAAATCCATGAGGGTTCGCTTTTGTGATGCCAATATACATAATGAGCTCTTTTTGTTGCAGGGTTGTCCTTTTTAATATGAAAATGTAATCTTACATCAAGCTACCATAGTAGATACTGGTGATAAAAAAACTATTGAGTTATCTGCCTGAATATATTATGATGGGAACAGTTAATGAAAACCACTGGCGAATACGGGGCGCCTAGATCACCATATTAGAAAAAGAAATAAAAGAACTTAAAGAGAAGATTGATAAGATAGCATAGAGAAGGCTTTGAAGAATGTGTGATAATACAGGAGGAATCAAAACCATGACAGAAGAAACAAAATTGATTTTACAAAAGATTGATGAAATCAACCAAAAGCTCGAGGAAAAGACGGCTGGTATTGATCAAAAGCTCGAGGAAAAGATGGCTAGTTTCAATCAAAAGCTCGAGGAAAAGACGGCTGGTATTGATCAAAAGCTCGAGGAAAAGACGGCTGGTATTGATCAAAAGCTCGAGGAAAAGATGGCTAGTTTCAATCAAAAGCTCGGGGAAAAGACGGCTGGTATCAATCAAAAGCTTGAGGAAAAGACAGCTAGTATTAATCAAAAGCTTGATAAGCTTAATCAAAAAGTCACTTCAATTGAAATGACGGTGGAGAATGAATTGACTGAAAGGATATCGATAGTTGCCGAAGGACATGTAGATTTATATAGGAAGCTTGATGAAGCCCTAAAAGTTGAAAATGAAAAAGAAATGTTAAGTATGCGGGTCAATATACTAGAGCATGAAGTAAGAAGAGTGGCAGAGAAGATTGAGAACATTGCTTAAATTAAAACCAGTAAATGCCCCCCACAAGCGCCAAATGCCGATATAATTTGGTGCTATTTTTTTGCCAAGATGTGGACAGTTGTCCTTTTGTGGTACGGCGATTTTTATTATAATACACATTATAGAAGGAAGAGACTGGAGTGATATCTATGCAAGAAATACTAAGTATTGTCAAAGATCCTGAGCTAACATTTAACCAAAGATTTATAGCCATGGCAAAAGCTGCTGAAAACATGATTGATCCCATAGAACTTAGTGAAGATGCAAGGTATTTCGTGAATCAGAAAGTCGTTTTTGATATGGACGAGGGTAAAGCGCCTTACCGACCCAGATATGTGACACCGGATTATGATAAATTTATGGCGCAGGGAAGTGCGTTTTTAATGCTGAAGCCTCCAAAGGACATCTGGGAAGCGGTATCAAATCTGATGATTTTATATCATCATGTGCCGGCAGCCGGTGGAATGACAGTTTACATCGGACATTTAGACAGATTGCTGGCACCTTTCGATCAGCATGAAGAAGAAACCTATCGAGCAGTCGAGATGCTTTTGCTGCATGTGGACAGAACCATATCCGACTCTTTTGTACATTGTGATATAGGTCCTTATGACACCCGTGTTGGGCGCATCATACTAGACTTATCGGCGAAGATGCAGCGCCCGGTGCCCAATATGTCTTTGATTTACAACGAGAATACGTCTGATGAATTTGCCCTTAAAGCAATAGAAGCAGGCTTGGTCTGCTCTAAGCCGAGCTTTGTAAATGATGCGATGTATTCGAAGGATTGGGGAAGCCGCTATGCTGTGGCTAGCTGCTACAATGTTCTGCCGATTGGCGGAGGAGGATATACCCTTGGGCGACTTAATTTAATGGAATTAGGTAAATTAGCCAAGACTAAAGAAGCACTGATGGAGGACTTATTGCCCCGTGCCGTTAAGGCACAGTGTGAGCAGATGGATAAACGGATCCAATTCATCGTGGATGATTGCCATTTTTTTGAAAACTCCTTTTTAAATGACGAAGGTCTGATCGAAAAAGATAGGTTTGTCGGGATGGTTGGGCTTGTTGGGCTTGCCGAATGTGTGAATACGGTGTTAGATGTTAATGAGCGGGAAGATCGTTTTGGCACATCGGAAGTGGCAAATCAATTTGCCGAGGAGATTGTCGATAAAATATATGAAATTGTCGCAGCGTATAAGCCGAAGCATGGACGCTTTTATCTTCATGGACAGGTAGGCATCGCCGAGGATGTCGGACTGACACCCGCAACGAGGATCCCTGTTGGTGAGGAGCCGGAGCTGCCGGTGCATCTTGCGGTAACGGCGCGTCTGCAGAAGTATTTTGCCACTGGTATTGGTGAGCTGTATCCTTTTGATGCGACTGCGAAGACAAATCCCCAATCAGTATTGGACATTATCAAAGGCGCCTTTAAAATGGACATGCGATATATTTCTTTTTATTCATCGGACTCGGATGTGATCAGGGTGACAGGCTATCTAGTCAAGCTTTCTGATATTGAAAAGCTTGAAAGCGGCAAGGCTGTGTTGGAGTCTTCGACAGTGTTAGGAAGCGGCGCCAAGAAAGGGCTTAAAATTTTAGAAAGAAGAGTCAGAGGATTCAACCATGCATAAAGAACCTTTAGCCAACGTGAAAGCACCAGTTATAAAGATCATCCCCTTTAGCTGTGTCGATGGACCAGGCAATAGAAGTGCTGTATTTTTCCAAGGCTGTGGATTTCACTGTCAATATTGCCATAATCCGGAGACGATCAATCTTTGCAAGCACTGTAGGCGTTGCGTTTTAGTTTGCCCCGTGAAAGCTTTATCAGTGCATGGGGAAAAAGTCATGTGGGACTGCGAGCGTTGCTGTGGTTGTGATACCTGTATTAAGACTTGTACATATAACAGCAGTCCCAGAATCCGCTATATGACCACTGATGACGTCATTGCGGCAATAACCGATTCCTTGCCATTTATACAAGGCATTACGACATCTGGAGGGGAATGTACGCTATATCATCATTTTATCGCAGAATTGTTTGAGAAAATACATCGTTTGGGAAAAACAGCCTTTGTGGATAGTAATGGGCAGATCGATTTTAGACAAATACCGCACCTTATTGACGTTACGGATAAAGTCATGCTTGACATAAAGTCCGTTGATGAGCAGGAGCACCGCATGTTGACGGGGCAAAGCTGTAAGGTCGTATTAGATAATCTGCATTATCTTTTGTCAATTGATAAATTGTTTGAAATTCGTACGGTAATTGTTCCCGGCATACTTGATAACTTTAGGACTGTAGATATAGCTAGTAAAATGATTTCTGCCTGGCCAACGGTTAGGTATAAATTGATTAAATTTCGAACATGGGGTGTGAAGGGAGCACTTTTAAATACCGAGATACCTGATGATAGCCTAATGAAAGAGCTGGAAAATCTTATCAGACATAATGGCGTGTCAAATGTTGTAATTGTCTGATAATGTTTTATAGAAAAAAACTTATTCAAGGAGGTTACTTATGAAAAGATTAATCGCTTTTATGCTCGCCATGATAATGATGGCAGGAACACTGATGGGCTGTGGCGGGGGCAACGGCTCAGAGACAACGAAACCAACGGATGCTTTAGAAGAAACAACCGGTGTAACTGATAAAACAACTGGTGACACAGCTGGTGAGACTAGCGCAGAATCCACCGATTATTCGGTCTGTTGGATGATTCCAGGCAACTTAGGAGATAAATCATTTTTCGACGCAGCTTTCGCTTCAATTGATGATTTGGAGAAGGAGCTTGGGATTAAGGTTGACTATATCGAAGTGGGAACAGACACGACGAAGTATTATCCTACCTTTGTGGATCTATGTGAACAGGACTATGATCTGATTTTGACAATTTCCAGTAATAATGACGATGCCCTTTTAGAAGTGGCCGAAGAATACCCTGAGCAACTATTCATCAATGTTGATACGCAGCTTGAAGATCTGCCGGACAATGTTTATGTGATGAGCACCAATGCGAATGAAATGTCTTATTTGGCAGGTGTTGTTGCGGCTCTAAAGGCCGAAGAGCTGAATGAAGACACCATCGGATTTGTCGGCGGTATGGATATTCCCGGTATTAATGAGTTTCTGATTGGCTATATTGATGGTGCTCAGTATGTTAATCCAGATATTAAGGTGAGCTCCTCATATGTCGGCAGTTTTACAGACACGGCCGCTGGGAAAGAAAATGGTTTATTGATGTTTAATTCGGGAGTCTCGATCATTTATGCGGCAGCCGGGCAGTCTGGGCTTGGTGTCATAGATGCCGCCAAAGAGCTGAAGAAGTATATTATTGGTGTTGATTCTGATCAGGCCCTGGCGCTTGAAGAGAGCTCACCGGAAATGGCAGAACTCATCATCACATCTGCTATGAAAATGATTTCTAATATGACGCTAGATGCGGTAACCAGAGCGATGAATGATGATGTTAACTATGGCAGAAGGGAATTCTTCGGGCTTGCCAACGGAGCTGTGGGCATCGCTAAAAATCAATATTACGAGAAGCTTATGAGTGATGAGCAAAGAGCCTATGTAGACGAGGTAGAAGAGAAAATCAAATCAGGAGAAGTTGAAATAATTAAGACACAGGGTATGACCACAGAAGAAATTGCCGAGATCAGAGATTCCGTACGTCCGTAAATTGAAGGCACAGTCTTATACTAAAAACATAGCCGGAGCAGAATTTTAACCCAATCGGGTTCTGCTTCGGCTAAATTAGAAAAGGGATTCGTATGATGGATAATTACATTTTAAAAATGGAGAATATTACGAAAACATACAGTAATGGAATTGTTGCCAATAAAAATGTCGATTTTTCACTAAAAGAGGGTGAAATCCATGCACTAGTTGGAGAAAATGGTGCGGGCAAGACGACCCTGATGCAGATTCTGTTTGGCATGGAAAAGCCAAGCTCCGGCAGTATTTTTTTAAACGGAGAAGAATTGACGCTGTCATCTTCAAAGGATGCCATTCGCCATGGGATCGGCATGGTCCATCAGCATTTTATGCTGGTGGAGTCATTTACGGTAGCAGAGAATATTATTCTTGGGATGGAGCCAAAATCGGGGATTTCTATTAATGAATCAGAAGCGGTGGCTTATACAAAAGAGCTGGGTGAGAAATATAATTTTGAAATTGATCCAAATGCTATTACCGGTATGCTGCCTGTAGGTATTAAACAAAAGGTCGAGATTTTAAAGGCTCTTGCCCGCGGCGCCAAAATATTGATACTCGACGAGCCGACTGCAGTGCTTGCGCCCCAAGAGACTGAGCAGCTGTTTAAGGAGCTGCTTTATTTAAAAGAGCAGGGGCATACAATTATATTTATTTCCCATAAGATCAGAGAGGTTAAAAGAATTTCGAACAGGGTAACGATTATGCGCGCCGGAATGTGTGAAGGCACTTTTGAAACAGCAGATCAAACAGAACAGGAGATATCAAGGAAGATTGTCGGATTTGAAATAAATACGGAGCTTAAAAAGAAAGAGACAGACTTAAAGGAGCCACGTATTCGTGTCAATCACATTGATTATCATGATAAAGAAAATGTTTCGATCCTAAAGAATGTGAGCTTTTCGGTGAGAGGCGGCATGATATTGGGCATTGCAGGCATCCAGGGAAATGGTCAGGTCGAATTAATTGAGCTAATAACAAAAGGCAGGAAGCTTATGTCAGGCGATATCGAAATTAATGGCCAGAACATCGAAAATCTAACAATGAAACAGCTGCGGGGCACAGGCTTTGGGTATATTCCGGAGGATCGCGTCAGGCAGGGAATCGCAAGAGCAGGAACGATTACAGAAAATGTTATATCCAATGAATATAATCATAAGGGTTTTTCCCGTTACGGCATACTTCTTCGTAAAAAATGCAATCATTTTGCCGCTACACAGATTAAGAATTATGAAATCAAATGCTCGGGCGCCAGCCATAAAGTTGGAATGCTCTCAGGCGGAAATATGCAGAAAGTGGTTGTTGCAAGAGAGTGCGATGCTTTGCCAAAAGTTCTGATTGCTGAGCAGCCCACGAGAGGCGTAGATTTAGGTGCTGCTCATATTATTCACAAGCAATTGTTAAGGATGCGAGATGAGGGCTGTGCAATTCTTCTGGTTTCGGCAGATTTAAATGAGATTATGAAGCTCTCAGATGCTGTCATTGTTATCTATGAGGGTGAAATCGTCGCATACTATCCTGATATTTCTGCTGTTAGTGAAGAGCAGCTTGGGCTTTGTATGCTTGGTATTGAACGCCATGATGAAGAGACAATAAAGGGGGTAATATAAATGAGCAGGGAAAGATCCTTTCAGATTTTACGTACCGTTGTATCTATGCTGATTGCCACATTAGTTGCATTTGTGATCATCATTTTAGTGAGCGAAACACCGATGGCATCTATTAAAACATTTATTATTGGTCCCTTTACCAGTGGCAGATATCTTGGAAATATTGTGGAGGTGGCTATTCCTCTCACTTTCTCAGGTCTGGCAATGGCTGTTTTATTTCAGACATCCTTATTTAACCTGGGCGCAGAAGGAATCTTCTTCTTAAGTGGTGCGATTGGCTCCCTTGTGGCAATCTGGGTACCCCTTCCGGCATTTATCCATCCGCTTGTGGCTATTTTAGCCGGAGCCATTGTCGGCGCAGTCATTATGTTTATTCCAGGTGTATTAAAAGCAAAATTTGGGGCCAGTGAGCTGGTGACTTCATTGATGCTGAATAATATTCTGCTGGGTGTGGGCTGCTACATCCTTAATCATGTGATGCGTGATGCCAGCGTCAGTTCATTGGTTTCTCTTAAATTTTCCGAATCGGCGCTGCTTTCAAAACTAATTCCGGGGACCAAGGTTCATACCGGATTGTTGATCGTTATAGCCGCAGTTGTCATTATCTATATTTTCTTGTATAAAAGTAAATGGGGCTATGAGCTTAGGATGACGGGAATTAACACTGCATTTGCAAAATATTCAGGAATTAATATAGTTAAAGTCATTATCCTTGCGCATCTTATTGCCGGAATCTTAGCCGGTACCGGAGGTGTTGTGGAAAATCTGGGAATGCATAAGCGGTTTGAATGGACAGCGCTTCCCGGTTACGGTTTTGATGGGGCGATGATTGCGACTTTGGCAGGCAATAATCCGATCGGCGTTGTGGGCGCCGCTCTCTTTGTGGCCTATTTACGTATCGGAGCTGATCTTGTCAATCGTTTTTCCGATATACCGACAGAGATGATTTCTATTTTGCAATGTGTTATAATCCTTCTGGTCTCTGCAGAACGCTTTTTATATAAGTATAAGCAAAAATGGATTGAGAAGGAGGCGAGATAATGGGTACATTGTTTAGTATGATTTTCACAACCGACTTTTTCTATTCGATTTTGCGCGTGACGACGCCCATTTTATTTGCTTCCATGGGAGCTGTAGTCGCTAATCTGGCTGGCACACCAAACATTGCCCTCGAAGGAATTATGCTGATTACTGCCTTTATTGGAATGTATGTCAGCTTCATATCGACCAGCGCATGGATTGGCTTGATTGCTGCTGTTGGCGCCGGGATGCTGGCGGCGGGGATACTAGCTTTTTTTACACTATACTATAGAACAAATGTTATTTTGGGCGGAATAGCTATCAACAGTCTGGCATCGGGAGGAACGATATTCTTTTTATATCTTGTTGCTTCGGACAAAGGAACGAGTATATCTTTAGCCAGTAAGGTTCTTCCGCAGATCAATATTCCGCTGATCCAAGACATCCCAGTACTGGGCAGGATTATTTCAGGGCACAATTTATTGACTTACCTGTCAATTCTCTCTGTAGCTGTTGTTTACTATACGATTAAGCGGACACCTTTAGGATTGCGGATGAGAGCCGTAGGAGAGAAGCAGGAGGCAGCAGAGTCGGTTGGGATTAATGTGATCAAGACAAAAGCTATTGCGATCATTATTAGCGGTGCCCTTGCTGGCTTTGGCGGCGCCTTCATGTCAATGGGCTATGTCTCATGGTTCTCCAGAGATATGGTCAGTGGGCGGGGCTGGATCGCTATTGCCGCAGAAGCTATGGGGCGGACAACTGCACTTGGAACAGCGGTCACATCATTGCTCTTTGGCACGGCAGATGCTTTTGCCAATTCGGTATCCGTGCTAGGCTGGCCGGCAGACTTGGTTAATACGATACCTTATTGCGCAACTCTGGTTGGGTTATTCATATTTTCAGTCAGAGAATATCGAAAACGCCAACAGTGATAAAAGCATGGCAGAGGCTCAGTATATCACATCTGAACCTCTGCCAGTAATTGATTGTATTGCTTATGGGTAATCGAAAATTTCTTCTTATGGAGGTTGATGAGTCCGCTAGCTTTCAATATCTTCATGCTTCTTCCGACTGTGCGTGAGCTAATGCCGATGGAGTGGGCGATTGATTGAAAGCTGGGTTCTAAAGTAACGGTGCCGTTATAACAGTCATTTTTCTCATAATATTTAACTAAGAAATATTTCACTCGGTCAAGACCGCATTTATAGTATAGAAGACCGTCGCTTCCTGATCTTAGGTAGAAATCCTTGGAAATGGTATGTAAGCATCTGCGCAGAAGTACCGTATCATTCATGATATAGCGATAGAGCTCATCGGATGGAATGCGGGTTACAATTACATCAGTCTTTGCAATAATGGTAGCGATTGAGGCTGTATCTCTAGAAAATAGCTCTAAAAGACCAACAGAGCCATCATTTTCTGACAATGTAAAATAATAATAGTTATTACCATCAAGATATTGCCTCATTCCTTGTACGGTGCCGCTCTTAATAAAATAGCCATATTCAGGATAATCACCGGCACTAAGAATGGTGCTTCCAGCTTTAAATTTCATCGTCACCCCCTTTTTTAAAAGCTTGGGAGGAAGGCAATTCCAGTTAAAGTAAGTGTATTCTTCATATTCTGGCCATAAATCTTCTAAAGGCATTATGGTCACCTGCTTTCATCATAGCTATCATCGCTTTGTGGTTTGGTATTATATATATTATACCAGCCAAGCTTACTAAAGTCGATACAACAAAGCTGGTTTTTATATAAACGGTTCATACCGTTGATCAGGTTCTAAATGATACTGTGTTCGTGGATGACCAGTGCAGTGGTTTACAAGTGCCGGTCAAAGCAGTATAATATGAACATCATATAAATGATGTTACTGATACCTGTGGATTGTTTGAAAGGGGATGTCATTATGGCGAAACATGATTTGCCGCATCATCATGGACAAGATATTGAGCGTATACTGGAGAAGATGCCGGATACAGATTATTTTTTGGAGGCGGCGGCTATCTTTGGGCAGCTTTGTGATGGCTCTAGGCTGCGTATCATGTGGCTGCTTTGTCATTGTGAAGAATGCGGCATTAATATTGCGGCTGCTGTGGGCATGAGCAACGCTGCCGTAGCCCATCATCTTAAATCCTTAAGGCTCCATGGATTAATCAAGAGTCGGCGCTCCGGCAAGGAGGTCTATTATACATTAGCTGATACCAAGACGGCACATTTGCTGCATCAGATGATCGATGATTTTTTTCAAATGAGCTGCCCAAACAAGGGGATTTAAGAGCAGGCTCATAACACTTGATAAGAAAAATGTATCATCCACTAAGTTTATGGATGATACATTTTTTATTATTAGGCAACCTGTTTTACAGCGACCCGGCTTTCTTCTTTGGGGTCGGCGGTGTTTTGGAATTTCTTTACATTCAGTGCCCGCATTGAGTTAATGATTGCAATAACTGAGACGCCTACATCTGCAAAAACGGCAGCCCACATGGTGGCAAATCCGAGTGCCCCAAGAATCAGGACAATCCCCTTAACACCCAGTGCGAAAACAATGTTCTGCTGTACGATCCGCAGGGTCTTTTTGGATATTTTCATAGCAGTGACAATCTTAGAGGGCTCATCGGTCATAATGACCACATCTGCGGCTTCAATAGCCGCATCGGAGCCAAGACCGCCCATAGCAATACCAATATCTGCTCGGGCAAGTACAGGTGCGTCATTAATGCCATCACCAACAAAAGCCAGCATTCCTGTTTTGCTCTTTTGAACCATGAGCTTCTCCAATTGCTCAACCTTATCAGCAGGAAGCAATTCGGTATAGGCCTCATCTAACTTAAGCTTAGCGGCTACTTCCCTGCCTACGGCATCATTGTCGCCGGTCAGCATGACCGTCTGTCTGACGCCGGCGGCTTTCAGGTCAAGAAGTGCTTGTCTTGCATCTGGTTTAATTTCATCCTCGATACAGATAGATCCGGCATATGCACCATCTATGGCCAGGTACACAATTGTTCCGACAGCCATGGTATCATCATAGGAAATATGATTAGTCTGCATCAGCCTTTGATTTCCGGCGAGAATCTCTCTGTCTGTGACAAAATCACCAATTGCGGCCGTGTCGCTAATGATGGCCTTCACACCTTGGCCTGCTATTTCAGCTATGTCTTTAATAAGTGTGGTATCGATCGTTTTGCCATAAGCTTTTTTGATACTCATAGCAATGGGGTGACTGGAGTAATCCTCGGCATATGCGGCGATCCTTAGGAGCGCGGTCTTGCTGATATGATTGGGCTTGATTTCACTGACAACAAAATTACCCTTTGTTAATGTGCCGGTTTTATCGAACACAGCGATCTCGGTGCGGGCCAACGCCTCAAGATAATTGCTTCCCTTGATCAAGACACCTGACTTCGATGCCCCGCCAATGCCGCCAAAGAAGCTTAAGGGAACAGAAATCACAAGGGCGCAGGGGCAGGATATAACGAGAAAGGTCAAGGCGCGTTCAATCCATAGACTAAATGATCCGCCAGTGATCAACGGTGGCAAAATAGCCAACGAAGCAGCGGCAGCAACGACTACAGGTGTGTAATACCGGGCGAACCGGGTAATAAAGTTCTCACTCTTGCTTTTCTTATCGGAAGCATTTTCCACCAATTCCAAAATCTTAGACACGGTGGACTCTGCAAATTCCTTGCTTACCTTAATGGTAAGCTTGCCGGTTTGATTAATACAGCCGCTAATAACACTTTCTCCGGGCGCCGCTTCGCGGGGAATAGACTCTCCGGTCAAGGCTTTTGTGTCAAGGGAAGAGAAGCCCTCTTTAATAATACCATCAAGGGGGATGCGCTCTCCGGGTTTAACAATGATGATGTCGTCAACTTTTATTTCTTCCGGGTCAACCTGTACAAGTACGCCGTCTTGCATGATATTAGCGTAGTCAGGGCGGATATCCATCAGGTCGGCTATAGAGCGGCGGGATTTGGATACAGCATATGACGAGAAAAGCTCGCCTACCTGGTAAAATAACATAACGGCAACGCCCTCGGCATAATCACCTAGGAAAAAGGCGCCGATGGTGGCTATCGTCATCAGGAAATTTTCATCAAAAACCTGTCCGCATGTAATACCTCGTACTGCCTTCCAAAGGATATCTATGCCAATAATGATATATGCGCCCAGAAAAATAATTAGTTCAAGGCCAACTGGTAAAACCTCCATAAAATGAAACGGGAGTGAAATTCCAAAGATGACGCCAGCAATGACGATGCGCCGTAAAAGCTTTTTTTCTTTTTTAGACATCGTGGTATTCTCCTTTCTACAGCAATCAGATAAAAAATTCTATGCCATGATGACCATGTCGGGTTCGATCTTCTTGGCTATTTTCTTAGCTTGTGCAATGATAGAATCAAATTGGTCATCTTGTGCCTCTAAAATCATCCTTTGGCTTAAAAAACTTACCTTGACATGTGTGACACCGTCGAGCTTAGAAATGGCATTCTCAATCTTTGCAGCGCAATTGGCACAATCTAAATCTTGGAGCTTAATAGTCTTTTTCATAATCGTTGTTCCTTTCACTATATATTATTATTGAATATTATTATTGATCTAACAATAAAACGATTAAATGATTGTTTAAATGATATGGTTTTAGTATATGCATTTTTATGACTGTTGTCAACGAATTTTGTAGAGAAAGTCTAAAAGGGCGAAAAGACTGTCTGTTTGGAATAAAAGCGCTTTGACTAGCAAAGGGCTGTATTTTATGATAAAATAAATTTGTTGTTTTATCATAATAGAAAAAATCATATTTAGAAAACGGTAGGTGAGTAGATGGCAATTGCAGATTATTCTCTTGATGGTATGAATGAAATTTCGGTATATTCAGTGATGCCTGGGATAGAGGTGATAAATCTGAATATTAAGGGTTCCTGCTACCGGATTGATCAATATAATAATAGGAATGCTTTGGTCATTAATCATTGCCTGGAGGGGCGTTCAGAGTGTAGAATGCTTGATGGATGCCTTCAGTATATTGGTGAAGGTGATTTGTTTATGACGCCTTCTTATAACCTTGGCGACAGTATTGAGCTGCCGCTTGGTTACTATCGTGGCTTGATGATTATTATTGATTTTGACGCAGCGAATCAGGGGATTCTTGAATTGCTTCCCAGCAGATCTGTTAATATTAACGAGCTTTCTAAACGTTTCTTCAAAACGGCAGGCTGTGAATGCTTTATGATTCAGGCAAAAGATGAAATATGGCATATATTTGCATTAGCCTATGCAGCTCCTGAACAAACCAGACATATCTATTACCGACTAAAGGTGCAGGAGCTGTTATTATACCTTCATTATTTTGATGCTGCAAAGGAAATGCAAAAAGGAGCTTATGCCTGGCAACAAGTGGATATGATTAAGCAAATCAGGAAACAAGTCACTGAGAATCCCGGGCATCGTTTTACCATAGAAGAATTAGCAGCAGAACATTGCATCAGCCCCACCTCATTGAAAACTAACTTCAAGGGGGTTTATGGCATATCAATTGCGGCCTATATGAAGGAGTACCGCATTAGATGCGCAGCGGATTTACTGAGGCATACACAGAAAAGCATAGCCCAAATCGCTTCAGAAATGGGCTACGAAAGTCAGAGTAAATTTGGAGCAGCTTTTAAAAAGATTATGAAAATGACACCGATTGAATATCGTAAGAAGCATACTTAGTTAATTGATTGATATCATGCCTAAAACTAATCAATTCATACCACGACGAACATACTACGCTTGACATAGTATGTTCGTCGTGGTATACTATATCAAAAGGTAATTAATCAGAGGCAAATATGCAGGAGGTCGGACAAAATGATCAGCAGCGATGTTATCCGTGGCTACAATGATATAATGATTCTTTATCTCCTGTTGGGAAGTGACTCCTATGGATATGAGATTTCAAAGAATATCCGGATGATAACAGAAGAACAGTATATCATCAAAGAAACAACATTATACTCAGCTTTTGGCAGACTGGAGAAAAGTGGATTTATCGAATCGTATTTTGGAACCTCTCCACAGGGAAAACGGCGGACTTACTACAAAATCACCCGAGCAGGGATCAGCTGGTATAAGGAAAAGTGTGAGGAATGGGATTTGACTAAAAAAGTAGTGAATAAATTTGTAGGGAGGTAAATAATGGAGACGATTAGTAATTATCTGGATACAATGTTTAAAACATTGCCGCAAACAGACAAGATGCTACAATTGAAGGAAGAATTGCTTCAGAATATGGAGGAGAAATATCAGGAGCTTAAGGCTCAGGGTTGTACTGAAAATGAAGCGGTCGGAAAAGTTATATCTGAGTTCGGTAATGTTGATGAGCTGATAAAAGAGATGGATATGGATTCAACAGAAGCTAATACTCAGGCAGAATACGTAGAATATACAGAGTATGCAGAGCATAGGGGATATTCTGAAGAAGACAATTATGAGGGCATACCAATGCTGACTTATGATGATGCAGAGGAATATATATCCGGGGTAAGAACCAGTAATTTAATCGTATCTGCAGGTGTAGCCTTGATTTTATGTGGGGTGGCAGTACTCATTTTTTTAAGTGCGATGCTGGAGGGAACATTTTTAAGCTGGCTGCCTGAGAGCTTTCGTGACGGTGCACCGATTGTATGCTTCTTTTTATTTCTAGTTCCTGCTGTTGGACTTTTTGTGTTTTCAGATTATGGTATGAATAAGTATAAATATATTCAAAAGGGCCGTTTTCGAATGGACAGGCAGACAAGAGATGAGATATATCAGTTATATCAGTCCTATCAGCAGATGGCTCAATCCTTTACGGTGGTAGGTGTCGTTTTGTGTGTCCTATCTCCGGTGCCGGTTATAGCCGGCGGCATGTTTGGAGATAGTGGGTCAATCTTTGGTGTCAGCATATTACTAATCCTTGTTGCAATTGCAATCGCATTTTTTATTAATGGAGAAGCTGGGAAGGATGCCTGTAAAAAGCTGTTGAAAAAGAGTAAGAAACATAGTTACTAGTTGATTCGGATAAAAGGATAAAATACTAAAAGCAGGAGGAGGGAAAATATACTATTTTTCCTCCTTTTAGAATAGAGGGATTTTCACTTCCATACGATGCCCTTTGTATGTGCTTTCCGCACAATTGTGGAATGATCAACATGCAATGCGGCAGCAGCAGACCTTGTTGTCCCATATTTATTAAGTGCCCACTCTAGGACATTCTTCTCATAGTTATTCAGCAGCTCTTTTAAGCTATGACCTTCATATATACTTTGTGCATTAAGTTGTGTAGAAGAAAAATTATTGGCTACCATATCCCATTTAATAGCTGTGTAATCGTCATAGATAACAATCCATCGTTCGATGATATTCTCTAATTCACGAATATTTCCAGGCCAATGATATGCGGCAAGACCTTTCAGGGTATCATCACACAGAATAATATTTTTGTTATATTTTTTGTTGAATATCCCGAGAAAATGGTTTGCTAAATCCGGAATATCGGCGGCTCTTTCGCATAAGTTCGGAATCGATATCGGGAAAATGTTCAATCTGTAATACAGATCTTCGCGAAAGGTGCCGGCATTAACCATTTCTTTCAAGTTCCTATTTGTAGCAGCGATAATTCGGATGTCGAGCTTAATTGATTTGGTATCGCCGATTCTGGTTATTTCATGTTGCTGCAAAGCTCTAAGCAGTTTTGCTTGAAATTCTAAAGGCAGCTCGCCAATTTCATCTAATAATAATGTTCCATGATTTGCCAGCTCGAACATGCCGGATTTGCCAGAAGCGCTTGCTCCGGTAAATGCACCTTTAACATATCCAAATAGCTCACTCTCAAGTAGGTGCTCTGGAATAGCGGCGCAATTAATCTTAATAAATACATTTTTATTTCGTTTGCTGTTTTCAAATATGTAGTTTGCAATAACTTCTTTTCCAGTACCGGTTTCGCCTATCAATAGCGTTGTGACATCCGTTTTCGAAGCTTGCAAGGCAAGCAAATAAGTGCTATTGATGGAGCCGGTGATAAAAGTTTTGGGGTTCTCAAAACTGTTCTTTAAGATGAGATTTTGCTGATTCAATTGGTTAATAACCAGCGAATTATGGTTTGCCAGTTCCTGATAATGCGCGATCTTAGATTCGGAATCTCTGAGCTTTTTAGCCAACTCCTGTGTTTCGGAGATATCCTGGTCGATGACAATCACACCAATTAATTCATCCTTATAATTAAATATGGGCGCTCCGGTTTCCAGCATCTGTATACCGCTATGATGCGAGAAAACTAGGGAAGAATACATCACTTTATTTTCCAAAACATGCTGGACGATCACATTTGATAAAGAATGATCGAATAAGAAATCTTTATAGTTTTTACCAAGACAATCTTCTCTTGAGACTCCGACCAGCTTCTCATTGGTCTGATTCACATATAAAATAGTACCGGCAGTATTACAGATAAAGATACCAATGTTCAACTGATTTCCAAAGTTTTCTAAATGAAAAAAATTCAATTCATCAAAATCAACCTGCAATTTTATCTTTTCATCATCTGAAAGGTTTCCTGTCTTTGCTTTAAGTATGGCAAAATCAGAATGCAAATTTAATAAATTATTCTTTATCATAATAATCCTCCACCGTTTTAAATTCTCCATTTGGTGTAATCTTACACCGAAAAGGTCTTGTCGTCAATGGGAATGATTGACAAAGAGGTGTAGAACTGCACCAAAATTCAAAAATCAAGGTGTAAATAGGCACCAAGGTATCAGGAATTATAGTTATAAAGGTCAAATTAAGTAGTTTTTCAAGAGATTTTGGCGTAAATACTGGCACAGGAATTGCTATATAGCTTAATAACAAGATAAAACCATAAGAAGGAGGGCTTAAACATGAAGTTTCCACAATATGTAGCAACGGGAGGGCAAACGAGTATTCCATTTGGTAGTGTAGAGGTTAGTTGGCCAAAATGGGAAAAATTAAAAATGGCAGAGGGAATTCCGGAAATCGACTTGAATCCGGAATACAAAGAAAAAGGGTGGTATTTTCTTTATCAAGGTCAGCACTTTCTGCCGGGTGTTACTTCGAAAATGATTGATTGGTTCTGGAATAACATGGAAAAAGGTTATTATCTCTGGGCACCTGGTTCTCACAAGAGCTTCCAGTGGATTAAGACTCCCTGGGAGTATGGATTTACTAATTCTGGACACACATGTACTGAAACAATGCATCCGGAACAGACATTGGATCCGACTGTAGCGGCCGGAGATGGTTATGGTATGCTGTTGTATTCACGTTATGATATGGATGTTTATCCGTTTGACATGTGCCTTAAGCATTGCATCGTTGAAGGAACAAAAGATGAAAACGAACATACATGGATGCTGAACATACATATGTGGGAGGACGTTCCGGGCGGAGCTATTCATCGGACGGCAGGCTGTGTAGAGAAGTATGAGCAGGGAGCAAAAGTTTTGCCGCCGGATGAATTCCCAATGCCAAAAGGAACAAAGAATGCTTTTGAGCATGGCGAATATGAAATCGCCAACTGGCCAATCTTTCTGCCGGGGCTCTACGAGGTCTGGAAAAATCATCCGGATCCAACACAGAATGTTTTCTATGATCTGAGCGTTAAAAAGACAGGTGATTATCAATGGGCTTATGTAAATGATAACACAAAGCCTGTTATTTAAAACATGATCATGGTTAACTTAGGGAGTAGATGAAGGGAGCGACGTTATGATTATAGGTATCATTGGAATTATATTAGCATTTGCCTTGCTGTTGTTTTTAACCTTGAAAAACTGGTCAACAATTATTGTTTCCATTTTGGCAGTAGTTGTAGTCGCTATATTTAACCAGTTGAATATTACGGAAGCCATTACCGATACATATGTGAATGGTGTTGCCAACATTATTATTGCACTATTTATGCTGATCCTTTTGGGAACGATTTTAGGTAAGCTGTATACTGAAACAGGCGCAGCAGTTTCTATTGCGAACACATTTATAAAAACATTTGTTGATCGCACAAAAGGCGAGAAGCAGATTCGTGTTGCCTGTGCAGTAATTATTATCGTTTCTTGTTTATTCCAGTTTGGTGGGATCGACAGTTTTATCGTCATGTTCACAACATTTCCGATTATTGTGACAATGTTTCGTAGCTTGAACCTGCCAAGAAAGTATATCCCGGGCATGCTTATGTGCTCCGTCGGGGTAGGAGCCTGTCCGGGTTCGCCAACTATACATAATGTTTTACCTGCCGCTATTTTAGGAACATCAGCGAGCGCAGGTGCGATTCCTGGTATTATTGCTTTTCTTATTATTGAAATTGGCGCCTGGCTCATGATTTCACATATGATTATCGGCGCAGTCAGAAAAGGTGAGGGATACGACGAAGGACAGATGAATCATGTTCCGGAATTTGATCAAAATAGAAAGCTGCCAAGCTTTTTGGTTTCGCTATTACCGTTGATTTTGGTATTCGTTTTGTACAGTATTGTCGGAACAAACATTGTATATGCCCTTTCCGGTGGAATCATCTTATGTATCATTCTGATGGGCAGGAATATCAATAATAACAATGTGCAGGTGGCAAGTATTGGCACTCAGGTAGTAGAGGCCATAAGCTCCGGTGCCGTAGCGTCGACAAAAGCAATAGTTGAAATAAGTGTTATCGGTGGACTGGCGGCTGTTGTTGCAGCAACTACAACATTTGGAAGTTTGTCGAGCAGCTTGATGGCGCTGCCGATTCATCCTTATTTGATTGTGCTGATCGCCGTATTCATTCTTGTTGCAATTACAAGCTCACCGCCAGCAGGTCTGAGTATCATCATCCCTATTTTTATTACATCATTGATTACACAGGTCGGTGCGGCAGGCATTGCGGCAGATGCGTCAGCAGTACATCGAATTTGTTCGATTGCATGTCTGACATTTGAGACATTACCTTGGAATGGTATGATTGTAGTCGCCTTGAGTATGTGCAATATCAAGCATAAAGAGGGATATTTACCAATGTTCCTGGCCTCCGTGTTCTTCCCAACCATTGCTGCCATTGTGGCAACAATGTTGCTCATTGCATTTCCGGGCTTAGCATAAAAGCCATCTAGAAAGTTGAAATATTAAAGCTGCTGCTGTTTCGTCCACTCTTTATTAAGGGCAAAGAAACAGCAGCTTATTAATGGATAGAACCTTTGATCATGAGCAGCCGGTGGTGCTGCCGCACTCTGTGCACACCTTACAGGTTCCGTTTTTTATCATCTTCGTGCTTTTACAGTTAGGACATATCTCGCCATAAATATAATCACTGGCATTGTATTCCTGTGCCTTAAAATTCTTGTGGATTAATAATCCGGTTCCGGTACTTCTTTGATTCAAGCGGTTCTGCTCTGCGTCAGTGGGCTTGACCTGGCAATGATCATAATTCCCAAGCTCAATGTCGATAATCTTACTGATTAAGTCAGAAATTGAATCAACCATTTTAATATATGGGTGCCCAGTAACGAAGCCGCTGGGTTCGAACTTTTGACCTCTGTACATACGGGCAATATCTTCGGGAGGAACACCGTACTGCAGCATTTCGGACAAGGTTGTTGAAATGCTGTCTAACAAGCCTTTCGTCAAAGAGCCCTGGCGTCCTGATGAAACATAGATTTCTCCTAATTTTCCATCATCATAGAAAGAAGTAGTGATATAGAGCTTCAGCCCGTTAATAGCCGCTTCATGGACATGCGCCGCACGAATGCCGGAAGGTTTAATGCGTAAAGGCTTTCTTTCGGAATGCTCCTTTTCAATGTAATCAAGGAGTTCCTGATAAGTATAATCTGTTAATTTCTTCTCTTCGCCCTCTTTTCTTTTAGCATTAAGAGGCTGGCTGACTTTACAGCCATCTCTGTACAAGGCGATAGCTTTGACGCCTAATTCCCATGAAAGATGATAAATATCCTTAACATTCTGAATCGTTGCGTCGGCAGGAAGATTAACTGTTTTGCTGATGGCGCCGCTGACATGAGGGGTTAGTGCGCCCATCATTTTAACATGACCTTCAGGAGCGATATAGCGCTCACCGGTTCCGCAATTATTGGCGGTATCAAAAACAGACAAATGCTCTTCCTTTAAGTGGGGGGCGCCTTCTATTTTACCGTCGACAATCTGCTCATGTCCGTCAATTGTCTCTTTACGCATAACATAATCGGTAATATCTTGTATTTCTTCATTGCTATAGCCAAGCCTTTTCAGTGCCATGGGAAGAGCAGGATTAACAATCTGCATAAATCCACCACCGACCAGCTTCTTAAAGACAACATGGCAGAAAAATGGTTCCGAGGACGTAGTTGCACAATCCATGGCAAAAGCAATGGTGCCTGTAGGTGCCAGCACAGAGACTTGGGCGTTTCTATAGCCATGTTCCGCTCCCATTGCTAATGTCTTAGTCCACACCTTTGTAAGACCATCGGCCAGTTGGGCAAAGCCAAGCATTGATAAGCTGTCGTGATTAATCGTAATAGGAGCATATGGAAGTCCTGCAAACTTCCCACCAGTCTTCACGCCTGCTGCCAGCGCATGATTTCTAAGGACTCGCTCCATATGTTTTTTATTTAAGTCATAACCGGGAAAAGCACCTGCTGATTCGGCCATCATAGCAGAGGTATAATATGAATATCCGGTCATAAGACTTGTCAAGGTAGCTGCGATCGTGCGGGCGTCATCAGAATCATATGGGAGCCCCATCAGCATAACAAGCATACCAATATTGGTCAGGCCAAGTCCGGTAGTTCTGAAATTATAGGACTTTCTGGCAATATCCTTCGTAGGAAATTGTCCCTGATGGATGGTTGCTTCAAGCACAAGCTGGATAAGCTTGATTGTATGAAGATAAGCGTCAAGGTCAAAGGAGCCGCTTTCGATATCGTAAAAACGGACAACATTGATGCTTGCCAGATTGCATGCCGTATCGTCTAAAAACATATATTCAGAGCAAGGATTGGAGGCGTTAATTCGATTATATGGGGCATTATATTTACCGTCTTCGCCACAGGGGCATGTATGCCATGCATTGATCGTATCATCAAACTGGACACCGGGGTCACCGCAGCGCCATGCCGCATAGGTGAGGTTATTCCAGATATCAGAAACCAGGATGCTTTGATTGACGGAAGCATCGATTCGTCCTTTAGTATGCCATAGAGCGTCAGGGCGTTCAAGCTCTTGCATAAAGCTTTGTGGAATTCGGACAGAATTATTAGCATTCTGACCGGAAACAGTGTCGTAAGCTTCACCGTCAATTGCCGTAGAATACCCCATCTTGCCAAGGGCTTCCACTTTGTCTTCTTCTTTGGACTTCCAGCTGATATATTCCATGATATCAGGGTGATCCAGATTTAAGATATTCATCTTTGCTGCGCGCCTTGTTGTGCCGCCGGACTTAATGGCACCGGCATTGCGGTCGGAGACCTTTAGAAAGCTTAAAAGTCCTGAAGAAGCGCCGCCTCCTGACAAGCTCTCGTTCTTTGCCCGGATGACCGACCAGTTGGTTCCTACGCCTGATCCGTATTTAAAAAGTAGCGTTTCGTTCTTGATCTGATCGGTCAATGACTTTTCACCGACAAGAGAATCCAAAACACTGATGATAAAGCATGCGGAACCTTGGGTGCGGGTATAAGCATCAGATGATTCGACAACCTCGCCTGCTTGCTTATCAAAATAGTAGTGCCCTTGTGCAGGACCGTCAATATCATAAGCCTGCTTAAGGCCAGTGTTAAACCACTGCGGGCTGTTTGGCGCCCACATCTGAGTCAGAAACATAAAGACAAGCTCGTCATAGACAATTTGCTCTTGCTCTTTGGAAATCAGGCCTTCGTCAAGGAGCGCTTTGACCCAAAAAGAAACCATGCGGTGAGCAAGCTGTTTCATAGAATATTCATAACCCCGATCGTTCGGCACACCTTTCTTACGGAAATACTTACTTGCGATAATATCGCAGGCACTTTGGGAATAATCCTCAGGGAATTCCAGATCCTTCATGTCAGTAATAGCGGCACCTGTCTGGTAATTCGTCAGCAAAACATTAACCTTCTTCCAATTGAAGAGGTCATAGACACTTAAGTCATTGTTTTGAAGTTCTTTTGTAAAATGTCTGTAAATAGCAGTATCCAGTTCCATTATTAATTCCTTTCTACAAGCCTTGATATGATAGATGAAAGATAAAGTGATACTCAATATATTGTACTAATATATTTGTAAGAAGTCAATATGTTGTGGTATAAAAAACAAAATGAGTGTGCTATACTATATTTAACAGAAAGGAGTATGTATATGAAGAATGTATGGTTTTACAATTACCCGATCGGCATAGTAGGGATAGCGGAGGAAGATGGAGCCATATCTCGTGTGTTTTTTTGTGAGGAGAAGTCACTTGAAGGCTTTGAGGTGATAGAAACACAGCTAATTAAAAAAGCGGCTGGGCAGCTTAGGGAATATTTTGATGGCAAGCGGAAGGAATTTGATCTGCCTTTAGCCTTACATGGCACAGATTTTATGGTGTCGGTATGGCAGGCTCTAATGACGATACCCATCGGAGAGACACGCAGCTATAAGGAGGTCGCTGCGATGATTTCAAAACCTTCAGCATGTCGGGCAGTCGGTATGGCAAACAATCGAAATCCTATTGCGATTATTATTCCCTGCCACCGTGTGATCGGACAAAATGGCGACCTAGTCGGCTATGGAGGAGGCTTGCCAACGAAGCAGTTTTTACTGGAACTGGAAAAATGCCATGCCTATTGACAAGCTTCATAGCCAAAACCAAAACGAATACATAAAGATGACTCAAAGTCCGATTTCCAAGCTAATTGTATCCTTATCGATTCCGACAATCATCAGTATGCTGGTCACCTCCATATACAATATGGCCGATACCTTTTTTGTGTCCAAGTTAGGAACAAGTGCCACTGGGGCTGTAGGCATCGTTTTTTCGGTGATGGCTTTAATTCAGGCAATTGGATTCATGTTAGGCGCCGGTTCTGGGAATATCGTTTCCAGACGACTTGGAAAACAGGATGAAGAGGGGGCAAACCAGGTGGCATCCACAGGGTTTTTCATGGCATTGGCACTGGGCGCTTTATTAATGATTTTTGGATTACTGTTTCTTAATCCATTTATGAGACTTTTAGGCGCAACAAAGACGATATTGCCATATGCCAGAGACTATGCCAAGTACATTTTATTTGGCGCTCCTGTTATGTGCGCCTCATTCGTGCTCAATAATCTGCTAAGAGGTCAGGGGCGCGCTACATTGGCAATGATTGGTATCGCCTTTGGTGGCATCCTTAATATTATCTTAGATCCGCTATTGATATTTACATTTGAGATGGGAATATCAGGCGCCGCAATCGCCACACTTATCAGCCAAGTTATCAGCTTCCTTATTTTATTATATTTTTTTCTGGCAGGGAAGAGTGCCGTCAGGTTGAGCATCCGAAAGATGTCATATAAAGCTCATGTATATAAACGTATTATGACGAATGGCTTCCCCTCGCTTTGTCGTCAGGGTCTGGCCAGCCTGGCAGCGATCGCATTAAATATTAATGCCGGATTACATGGTGATGCGGCAGTGGCAGCGATGTCTATTGTGAGCCGGATATTTATGCTGATTGTATCGGTGATGATTGGTTTTGGCCAGGGATTCATGCCTGTTGTCGGCTTCAATTATGGCGCCAAAAAATATGACAGGGTGAGAGAAGCTTTTTGGTTTTCTGTTAAAACAGGTCTAGTCTTTATGGCGATATTATCCATGGGAGGGTTTATCTTTTCGGAGCAGCTGATTGGCTTATTTAGAAAAGAGGATGCCGAAGTGATGGCGATCGGTATTTTGGCGTGCCGACTTCAATGCTTAGCGTTGCCGCTTCAGCCGGTCATGGTATTGTCAAACATGCTATTTCAATCCATCGGGAAGTCTTGGCAGGCATCATTGCTGTCCTCAATGCGGCAGGGGATATACTTTCTGCCATTGATTATGATCCTGCCAAGAGCTTTTGGAGTTCTCGGAGTGCAGATGGCACAACCGATTGCAGATACGTTGACATTTATGACCTGTATCCCGTTTATCATCAGGCTATTAAGGGAATTAAAGGAAAACGGCTTGTATTAAGACCATGTAAAGAATCGTTCCGCCGCCGATGCTTAGGAGTAAGTTGTGCTTCCATTTATGTACCAATACAACAAATAAGATGGCGATGAGTTCGGGAAGTCCATAAGGACTCGCCGTAAGCGAGATTGATTTTATACAATAAATGATTAACATCCCAATGATCGCATACGGCAAGACCTTGCCAAGATATGTGATTATTTTGGGTGTTTTTTTACCGGAGGGGAAGAGGAAAAACGGTAGAGCGCGGGTGGCAAAGGTCGTTATGGCCATAGTGATAATGAGTATAAGTGCTTCTTTGGTTCCAATCATTTATCAATCCTCTTTTCTAAATAGTGGCGGCTTAAGGTGAGAACAATCAGGATGCCGATCATTGAAAATATGATAAAGTTATCTGGCCCGAAGATGATCAGGCAGATTGCGGCCACGGCAATTCCTGTAATGGCGGGCAGATGATTCTTGCTGCGTTCCCATTGATCAACAAAGATAACAACAAAAAGAGCCGTCATGGCAAAATCGATGCCTGCCCAGTTAAAGCGAATCAGTGAGCCGGCGATGGAACCGATGGCGGTTCCCAAGATCCAGTAGCTCTGGTTGAGCAATGCGATAAAAAAATAGAACCAGTTTTTATTAATATACGCTGGTGGATCCAGTGAGCACAACAGAGAATAGGTTTCATCTGTTAGCGAAAAAATCATATATGGCTTCTTGCGCCCCATATCCTTGAATTTATCAAGCATTGATAAGCCGTAGAATAAATGTCTGGCATTCACGCTCAGTGTCATAATGATTGTGCTTAAAATGCTGAACCCTCCGGTGAGCACGGTGATTGCTACGAATTGCATAGAACCTGCGAAGATGATGATGCTCATTAGTATCGCCAGATAAAATGGAAAACCCTTGCTGCAAAGGGAAATCCCAAAAGCCGTGCCTAGAAAAACATAGCCCAGAAGTACCGGAATCGTATATGGAAAAGCTGCTCTGAATGCTTTAAACTTCATCTGAAATCTCCTTATTTCGTGTCGTGTTTTTTAATTATAAAATATTGACATAGTAAAGTCAAACAATTCTTTCTTGAATAATCTGACGCATTTCTATATAATAAAAGCATATGTTGCCAAAGAGCACATGCATACATAAAGACAGGAAATGAGAGGAGATAACATGATACGATTTGCAGTCATTGGTACGAATTTTATAACGAAGTGGTTTCTGGAAGCGGTCAAGCAGGTTCCCGAACTTTCTTTTTACAGTGTCTATTCCAGAGATAAAAACAAAGCGATTGCATTTGGAAAGCCATATGGCGTTAGTCGGGTTTACGATCAATTGGACGAATTAGCAAAGGATCAGGAGGTGGATGCCGTTTACATTGCAAGCCCTAATTGCAGTCACCAGGAGCAGGCTATTTTAATGATGAATAATGGAAAGCACGTCCTTTGTGAAAAGCCAATTGCCTCTAACCACGCAGAATTTAAGCGGATGGATCGCGCTGCTGCCAAAAATCATGTGGTGCTTTTAGAAGCTATGCGGGCAACGTTGGATCCGGCCTTTACATTGCTTCAAGACCAATTGATTAAATTGGGAAAAATAAGGCAGGTAACCTTTAGTTTTTGTAAATATTCATCTCGTTATGACAGCTTTAAGAGCGGAAACGTCGAGAATGCTTTTCGTCCGGAGCTATCTAATGGCGCCCTAATGGATATTGGGGTTTACTGTGTCAACCCCATGGTAAAATTATTCGGGCTGCCGGATTCGATTATGTCAGACGTCATTAAACTTTCAAATGGTGTTGATGGCGCCGGCATGATTTTGGCAAGATATCCGGAAGGAATGCAGGTGCAGCTTGTTTATTCAAAGATTTGCAATAATTATCTGCCTAGTCAGATAATGGGAGAGAAGGGTACTCTAATCATCGAGGGCTTTCCAATCATTAAGAAAATGGTGCTTCATCTCAACAATGGTGAGACGGAAACATTCGAAACTGATTACATGGAAAATAACATGGTATATGAGGCTGAGGAATTTGTCCGTCTGATTCATTCGGGAAGTCAAAATGAATCTTATCTTAAGGCATCAGAAGATGAAATGCTTGTTATTGATGAAGTCAGGAAGCAGGGCGGAATCATTTTCCCTGCCGATCAGGTATAGTACCATGCTTCCCGCTCCTGATCTGTAGCCAATGAAGAGGAGGCACCCTCAGACAGCAACCGATTGACGTACGTCACAAGATCGTCAATACATTTGAAGGTGTGGACATCCTCATCAAAGATAGTGATATGATATGCTTTTTCGCATTCAATTATTAATTTAGCAACACTGATCATTTCGACTCCGGAAGCAGCCGTCAATTCTGTTTCCGGAGTTATGTCCTGATTATCAGCACCGATAATTGCTGCAAATATTTCTCCGATCTCTTCGTAAATCATCGATTATTCCTCCTTATCTTTCAATAGCGGACTGATTGTGCCTTCGTAAAACAGATTGAGCCGGTGAAGCGCTCTGGTACATGCGATATATAAGAGCTTTTTATCTTCCTTGGTGTGGTAATGCTTCTCATCGGTGTCGCAAATAAGAACAGCATCAAATTCCAGACCCTTGGCCATATATACCGGTATTATGAAGGTATTCCTTAAACCCATCGCACCTTCGCTTGCAGCTAATTTGACATCAAGCTTATCCATTAACCGTTCAAATAAATAAAGAGTATCCTGATCGCTTTTACATATTAAGCCGATTGATTGATATCCAAGTCTCCGGCATTTTACAACCTCCCTAGTAAGCATTTCTTCGTATTCCAAAGCGGTGGCAGCCTGATAAATGGCAGGCGCCTCTCCCTCTCGGCTAAAGCTTTTGATATCAGGGCTCCCTAAGATGAATTGATGACTAAATGCCAATATCTCATTGGTGCTGCGAAAGCTTTTATTCATCGTATAAAGGGCCGAATTATTCTGACATAATATTTTGCTAATTCCATCGTATAGTGATAAATCCTCCTGCCTTTCAATGGCTTGGTTAATGTCTCCTAAAATCGTATAGCGGGCTTTTGGAAACAGCATTTTTAATATTTCAAAGTGAAGCGGATAATAATCCTGGGCTTCGTCTACGACAACCTGTTTAATTAATTGATAATCATTACAATTATATATATTCAAATGTAAATAAGTCAGACAAAGAGCGTCTTCATAGGGCAAGTGGTCACCGTTTAGATTTTCATGGGTAAGGTCAATAATAGCTTCGATGCAATCCGGTAAAGCGATGCCCTTAGCTAAACGATAGAAGTAATCCTTGTTACTAAACAGTATTCGGTAAAGCGCCAGAATATCCAGACAGGTGAATTTTCTTATTTCTTTAATGAGCACTGTGGTTTCAATGATGGATAATAGACGGACAAATTCTTCTCTGTCAAATGGGTGGTTTGTGTGTGCTAAAACAAATGCATCTAGTTTCTTAATTCGTTCTTTTCGTAATTCATGCACTGTATTTAAAATAATTTGCTCAATCTTCTTTAAACGTTGATCCAATAAGATTGATTTTTCATTGACCAGCAGCTTGCTTTTTAATTGCTGCCTGTTAGCAATAAGTTTTCCATTATAATAGATATCGCTTATTTTAAGCCACTTCCTGGGGATATCATGGAGGAATCGACCTAATATCTGCGTGAATCCTTGGGAGGCTTTAAATTCCATGCTGCGCCTCATGATTATTTCGAGACTTTGATCTGGACAGGTAATCAGATTCTCAATCCACTGATTTCTTGTCTGGAAATGAACATGAGGCAGTATTTTATAGCATACGTCCTCGAAAATGATGGAATCAACATTTCGCTCACCCAGTTCCGGCAGCACATTGGAGATATACTTCTTGAACAGAGTGTTTGGTGAAAGGATAACTATATTATTCGCAGACAGCTTTGCTGCTAAGCCTTGATACATAAGATATGCCACTCGGTGCAGGGCGATCGAGGTTTTGCCGCTTCCGGCAGCCCCTTGGACCATAACTAAATCGTTTGAAGCGTCCCTGATAATAATATCTTGATCCTTTTGTATTGTTTCTACGATTGTTTTCATTGTGGGAGAGGCATTTAATGACAGCATTCTTCTCAGAAATTCGTCAACAATCTGAACGTCTGCATCAAAATAGTATTCCAGCTTTCCATTGCTGATTTCATACTGCCGCTTCAAATTGACCTCTCCGGTGATTCTTCCGGCAGGTGCCTCATAAAATGCTTTGCCCACGCCAAAACGGTAGAACATGCTTGCAATGGGAGATCTCCAGTCGTAAATATATATCTCATAAGATTTGGAATCCATGAGAGAAGCGTGCCCAATATATACTTTCTCAAATATATCTTCATCATCAAACTTAAAATCAATACGTGCGAAATAAGGTGAATAGATTGTCTTTTCTAAGGTCAGGAGCTTATTTGCCACAGTCTCATGCTCCTTAAGCTTATCCGTCAATGGTGCCGCATATTGGCTGAATGCAGCCAAATCATAAAAACCCTGAGCAGAGTATAAGCTTGGCAAAGAATGAGCTGTTTCCTCTCTCATGACCTCCTTGGCAGAGAGAATAGAAACTTCACTTTCCTGACTGTCACGCCGTGCTTCACTCAGCTGTTCTTCGGCAATCGACAGGATTCGCTTCAAATGCTCGTTTTCCAGATATAACTCATCTTGATAAATTCCCATTACAAAACCACCTTTTTAACTATGAATGATATGATTAACTAAGTTTAACATATCTATTCATCAAAAAACAGGCTATTTATTTATTACCAAATTTGATATAATATGATACCAGGGTCAAAAGGTCGTGCTTTCATGCTTGCATGAAGAAGCATGACATTGGGACCCGCAAAACATGAGAAGGTGGATGGGTAAAGATGAGCTTTGAATTAGAAAATGAAAAGATAAGAATTACAGTTGACGCAAAAGGCGGGGAATTAAAATCATTGTATGAAAAAGTGTCTGGCCAGGAGTATATTTGGCAGGGAGATGAACAATATTGGGAAGACAGCTCACCGAATCTTTTCCCATATATTGCCAGACTGACGAAGAATACGTATCTCTACCAAGGGAAACAGTATCATATGTCTATCCATGGTTTTGTGAAGGACATGGTGTTAACAGGTGAGAAGTTACTAAACGAATTAGTATTTGAGTTAAAGTCCAATGAAGATACGCTTAAATGCTATCCCTTTCAGTTCATTTATAGAATACGTTACACTCTGGAGGAGACAGCCTTAATCATCACTTATGAGGTCGAGAATCTGGACCAAGAAAGGATGTATTTTGGGATCGGTGGGCATCCGGGCTTTAATGTGCCGTTTATCAAGAATACAGCATTTGAGGATTATTATATCGAATTTGATAGTGACGAAAGTCCGGTGAGAATCAAGATGTCTCCGGATTGTTTTGTTGTTGGCGAGGAAGCATTTGATAAAATCAACCATAGAAAGCTTGAGCTTTCGCATCAATTGTTTGATGATGACGCCATTATCTTGCGGGAAATGGGCAAAAAAGTGGTACTAAAAACGGCTAAAAGCCATCAAAATATTACCATGGCTTTTCCAGATATGGACTATTTAGGGATTTGGCATGCGCCATGCACCAAAGCACCCTATATCTGCATTGAGCCATGGTCATCCCTGCCTTCAAGAAAGGATATCATAGAGGACTTGGCAAAGCAGGAAGATTTGATAGGCCTTAATGCAGGTGAGGTCTATCAAAACAGGTGGAGCATATCAGTGTGTCCTAATTAGGTGATGTATGTTTAATCATAATGAAGTTGATGAAAGAGAATATCTTGTCGAAGTGCAGGTGAAGCTAAGAACTGCATTTGAGCGAATAGATCTTAGAATAACCGATTACTACAATGAGATCTTAGAAACCAAGCGATACATTTATGAGAATTTGGCTCAGTTTGATGCGGCAGAAAAAGCGGCCAATCGGATTGCTGTGTATGAGAGTGTTACCTTTGGCGAAGAGGCGATCAAAGAAAGAGAGCGGCTTCAAAAGCTAATGATGTCACCGTATTTTGGCAGAATAGACTTTTCTGACACGAAGGGAGAAGCAGTGCTTTATATTGGTATCCATGGCTTTACGGATGATCTGGCTGCGCATCCTACTATATTTGACTGGCGGGCACCGATTTCAAGCATGTTTTATGACTTTGAAACCGGTCCGGCTTTTTATACGGCGCCTGAAGGCGTAATCAAAGGAATGCTCCAATTAAAGCGTCAATACCGAATCAGGCAGGGTCAGATGGAGTATATGATTGAAAGCTCTTTAAACATTGATGATGAAATCTTACAAAAAGAACTAAGCCGAAATTCAGATAACAAAATGAAAAGCATCGTGGCATCTATTCAAAGAGAGCAAAATGCAATCATCAGAAATGAAGCAGCGCGGGTATTGATCATTCAAGGCGCCGCCGGTTCAGGCAAAACTTCGATTGCGTTGCACCGTGTTGCTTTTTTGTTGTATCGTTTTAAAAAGACGTTGACTGCGAAGAATATTATGATTATTTCCCCCAATAAGGTCTTTAGCAACTATATTTCCAATGTGCTGCCGGAATTGGGGGAAGAGAATATAGCGGAAATGCATATCGAGGACATCGCCGAGGATTTGCTTGGCAGACAATATCAATACGAGACCTTTTACATGCAGGTTGAGAAGCTATTAGAGGCTGAGAATGCCGAAGCCATTTCCAGAATCAGATTTAAGTCGACCAATCAGTTTGTCGAGCAGTTACAATCTTACCTTGAATATGCTGACGACAACTATTTTGTGCCAGTAGGTCTTGAGCTTGGCGACTTCCATGTATCTAAGAAAGAATTGCTTTTTGAGTATCATGCCCATAAAAGGCTGCCTATTAAAAAGCGTTTGCGAAAGATAGCGGACAATTTAATTGGAAGGTACAAGCGGAAGACAAGTAAAAAAGTGGATGTAGCTACAGCTCGACAGATAAGAACGCTCATTTTAAAGTTGTACAGATTTTCTAAGTCAATTTCACTGTATCAGGAATTTTATCATTATATCAATCAGGAGGCTATGTTTTGTCTGGTAGGTAAAAAGACGCTTGAGTTTTGTGATGTTTATCCGCTTATATACGTCAAAATGTATTTCGAAGGCGGCGAGCAGAATTATGAAATGATACAGCATTTGCTGGTCGATGAGATGCAGGATTATACGCCTATTGAATATGCCGTTTTAGCAAAACTGTTTTCATGCAAAATGACTATTTTAGGCGACAGCCATCAAAGTGTTAATCCTTACAGCTCGTCAACCGCAGAGGAAATCAAGCCATACTTTGTCGGCTGCGAAGGCATGGAGTTGTTAAGAAGCTACCGCTCAACAATTGAGATTACTTGCTTCACTCAAAAGATATTGGAAAATAAAAAGCTTATACCAATCGAGCGGCATGGGAAAGAGCCAACGGTGACGATCTGCAACACGGAGCATGAGCAATTTCATAAAATAAGGAATTTGATTTGCGCATTCAAGCAATCGGAGTATGTGTCACTGGGAATTTTGTGCAAGTCACAAAAGCAGGCGCGACTGCTTTTTGAACATATCCATACAATCAGCCAGGGAGTCCATTTATTGGACTTTGGCAGCAGTGAGTTTAAAGAGGGTATTGTTGTTACCTCTGTACACATGTCCAAAGGGCTGGAGTTTGATCAGGTGATTGTGCCTGATGCATCGGAGGATCATTTTTGTACAGAGTTGGATAGAAGCTTGCTCTACATTGCTTGTACAAGGGCAATGCATCAATTGGACTTGACATGTGTTGGTAAGAAGACGAAATGGACAGTAGTTAATGATAATTCTCCGGTCAGTTTAACCGGATGCGATTATAGTCGTTCATAATTTTTTGCACGATTTCACTTATACTGTATTCTTTATCAACGAGTCCAACTATTTGACCGAGCATAACTGAACCATTTAGGATATCCCCCTTAGCAGTTGCCTGATAGCTTGCCCCAGTTCCTAATTTGGCATATTCTTCTGGCGAGGCATTCTTAGTATCCAGCTCATGAAAACCTTTAGTCAGATTGTTTTTAAGACATCTAACAGCACTACCGGTACGGCGACCGGTTACAGTGAGATCGCCTGAATCAGCCTCAATGACAGCTTTCTTAAAGTTTTCATGTACAGTACATTCTTTACTGGCAATAAAAACCGTGCCCATTTGGATGCCTTCCGCTCCGAGAATAAAAGCAGCTGCCATGCCTCGACCATCGGCGATACCTCCAGCTGCTACGACAGGAATTTTAAGTTGGGATGAAACCTGGGGGATGAATGCCATTGTCGTCATTTCACCAATATGACCTCCGGATTCTTGCCCCTCGGCAACGATTAAGGAGGCGCCTAGCTCTTCCATTTTTAATGCCTGCCTGACAGTTGCCACAATCGAAAAGTACTTTATTCCAGCCGCCTTAAGGCGGGGCAGAAATGGCGTTGGATCACCCGCCGATAGTGCGACAAGGGGTACCTTTTCTTCGATCACCAGATCAATTATTTCCTTTACGGTAGATGAGACCAAAGAGATATTTACTGCGAATGGCTTGTCTGTTTGCTTACAGATGCTCTTTATCTCTTTTCTCATATCGTCCTTAGATCTGTCAGCTGTTGCAAGAACGCCAAGACATCCGGCGTTGGCAACTGCCGAAACCATAGCGGCATCCGATATCCATTGCATAGCACCTTGGATAATCGGATATTTAATTCCCAATATTTTACACACTCTGTTATACATATGTTCACTCCCTCGCATTGTAAGTTTCTTTAGAGGTGGCAAGCCTGCATATAATTTCCACCAGCTTCATGACCGGAACGGGATTCATAAAATGCATGCCAATTACCTTCCTGGGTTTCTTGGTGACGGCGAATTTCATTCTTTGTGCTTTCAGTCATTTTACCCTTTGAGACACTTTTGGTCAATAGTTTTTCGATAAATTGAATCCTGTTATTTACAATCTGTTATTTACAATGACTTTATTATCTCAACGACAATTGCTGAAGGATAAGGTGCATTGAAAAATTTATTTGAATTTGTAGAGAGACTCCGATATAATTTGTTTATCACCAAATACAAATAATGGAGGGAATATTGATGCGATATGAAGGAGCGGTGTATCGGCCGCCAAGCGAGTCTAACAGCTTGATTATTCAGCTGACAATCGGCTGTGCAAGGAATCAGTGTACATTTTGTGCAATGTATAAGGACAAGAAATTTCGAATAAGAACTTTAAATGAAGTGGTTCAGGATTTGTATATGGCCAGAGAGGCTTACAAGATACCTATACGAAGAATATTTCTTGCAGATGGGGATGCCTTAATTGTGAAGACAAACGATCTGCTTTTCATACTAGATAAGATTAAGGAGATTTTCCCTGAATGTGAGCGAGTATCCATCTATGGAGCACCGAAGGATATTCTAAATAAGCGTCCAGACGAATTAAGAAGCTTAAAAGAGGCCGGACTTAAGATGGTTTATATGGGCGCAGAATCCGGTGATGACACGGTGCTTGAGAATGTAAAGAAGGGTGCAACGGCTCAGGAAATTATTCGTGCAGGTTTAAAAGTGAAGGAGGCTGGCATGATCTTGTCTGTGACTTTCATTTCAGGCTTGGGAGGTGTGGCTAGACTCAAAGAGCATGCGTACAATTGTGCGATCATGATTAACGCCATGAATCCGGAATATGTGGGATTTCTTACATTGATGGTAGAGCCCTTAACTCCGATGTATGAGCAGGTTAAAAGTGGTGAATTTAAGCTGCTTAGTCCTGAAGAAATCCTTGATGAGATGGAGATAGTCGTAGCCAATATTGATTCTGAAGGCACCATATTTAGATCGAATCATGCCTCAAATTATGTGGCTCTTAGAGGAACCTTTAATCAGGATAAGAGTCTTTTGAAAAGCCAGATTGAGGATGCAAAGCGGCATCAACGGTATCGGCCGGAGGGCTTTAGGGGATTATAAGTCGGCAAAAAACACTTAGAAATTCATCGAATTGTTCTTGACGCAAATATTGAATTATGCTATCATATATTTAGATAAACATCTAAATGATATTGGAGGTGGTGACATGGGTATTGGAGACACATTCAAGGCGCTTTCCGACCCTACAAGGCGCGAAATTTTGAATCTCTTAAAGCGACGTTCCCTGACCGCAGGTGAGATTTCGGACAAGTTTAACATGACACCAGCGACGATTTCACATCACCTATCGGTGCTAAAAGGAGCAGGATTGGTGACTGACGAGAAAAAAGGTAAATATATCCATTACGAGTTGAGTATGACTATGATTGAAGAGTTGCTTGGCTGGGCAACAGGTTTGCAAGGGGGTAGTAAAGATGGAAAAAGTGAATAAAACTAGAATTGCTATGTGGATTTTTGCAGTAGCCCCATTGATACTGGTAACGCTTATGTATGACCGTCTTCCTGGCCAGATTCCGACAACCTGGGGACTTAATGGAGAGGTTTCATATGGAAGTAAAACAACCTTATGGTGGTTATCGGGCATGTCACCTGTTTTGGCATTATTGTTTATGTCACTTCCGAAAATTGACCCCCGCAAGAAAAACTATAATAAATTCAGGGGGCTATATGATGGGTTTGCCCTATTTATGATGATATTTATGCTGGGATTGGTATCGCTTATCGTTTCGGAAAGCTTAAGACCAGGGAGATTATCGGTGGAATTTGTGATTATCGTTGCTTGCGGGCTACTATTCGTAATCCTTGGAAATATGTTGCCGAAGGTCAAGAGTAATTTCTTTATTGGTATTAAAACACCTTGGACGCTGTCTGACACTGAGGTCTGGAATAAAACCCACAGGCTGGCAGGCTATCTGTTCTTCTTTGGAGGCTTGCTGACTATTGCCATTGCGTTTTTCCTTCGGGAATATGCGCTGTTTATCACCTTTATGGTGATTACCGCAGTAATAGCAATCATACCTATTGTTATGTCCTATGTATGGTTTAAGCAGCTTGACAAAGAGCGTGGGACGGAGTGAGTTCGATCAGAAACCTTTATACAAGCGTGGCTTCAATCTTTGATCAGGTAGATCCCAGCAGTCAGACTTTGATTTCTGATTGCTGGGATTTTTTGCGGGGTGAACAGCAACAAGTCTGTTTCTCTAACTGACCGTACTTTGAAAAAATTTGACCTTGAGTTTCCGTAGTTTTATCCACAACCTTACTTTTGTGTTCATATCTTACCCACAACTTTTATAAAATGCCTAAAATATAAGGAATCCTCTCCTTTTTTGTGGTAAAATTAATTTATTGTCTGCTTACTGACGTTGCTGGCAAGCTCCATGAGGAGAAAAATTCGTTGGTTGCAGCTTTAAAAGTGTATATCTGTTTTTTTATTGCAGTTTGCGGAAACTCAAGATTTGACATATTGAAGAAAAAATGGTAGTATACTAAATAAGAAAGGTGCTACCGATAGACGGTTAGCCCTGAAACATGATTAGCAAGAATAACCGCTCAGTTTTGCAGACCCGGCGGTTATTTTTGTGATTTATTGCATCCTATTGCATATCCGAGCTCGAAGGCAGTCAAGCATAAGCTAATGACTGCGATCAAGCCTTCAAGTGTCAACATTGGCATCCCCTCCTTATGCAAGATTTCCGTCAGAAGATATCTGGGGATTTCTATGTAATCGGAGGTCACAGTCCTCCGTAGAAGGACTAACCGCCTACCGTAAATGGCAGCATAATTCTAATTGGGCGCATCTCCCAGTCAATAAATAAAGTGAAGAGAGGAAAAATCATGATACTTAAATTGGAAAAATGGGGAACAAGATGGGGCGAAGGCCTTCCTGTTGGAAACGGACATACGGGAGCGATGGTATATGGTTCCCCGATAAACGAACACATCGTATTGTCAGAAAACACTTTCTTTAGCGGAGAAAAAAGTGGAAATGATAATCAAGAGGATGCGCATCTGGCTTTTTATAAGATGCGAGAGTTGCTTAAGAAAGAGAAGTTTAAAGAGGCAAAGGAAGTCGGAAGAGGATTTATTGGACGTAGGAATAATTACGGAACCAACCTTCCAGTGGGAACTATAAATATTGATTATGAACTTGAGAAGGAAGATATCGATAAATATCAACGTCTTTTAGCTTTAGAAGAAGGGCTCATTTCTTCCAAGTGCTTTATCCATGGTGGTGAAGTGAGGAATGAAGCATTTATCTCCCATCCGGACAAGGTGATGATCTATCACCAACAGGCAGCAGGCAGGGTCATAAATTGTAAATTAAAGTTTGCATGTTCAAACAGCTATGGCAATGTGACTGCTACAGATGAAGGAATGCCCAGTCTCAAGTTTGATTGTGAAGCAAGAGAGACGCTCCATAGTGATGGCATGACAGGGGTGGTGCTTCGAGGCAATATATCTGTCATAACAGATGGGATTTGCAGTGTAGAGAATAAAGACTTAACCATCAAAGCGGCATCTTGGTTCAGATTATATATAAAAATGGTGACGGACTATGGCGAAGATGATTTTTACGCCGCGTGTAAACAGCAAGAAAAGGAGCTGCGTCATTTATTGTCAGAAGATTACGAAGCCGTAAAGGAAAGGCACCGCAAAGATTTTACGGCATACATGAAGCGTTCAAGGTTGGAGCTTGAGGGAGAAGAGGATATCTCTCGGATATACCAATACGGAAGATACCTGTTATTGTCAAGCTCTAGAGAAGATTCTAAATTACCGGCTCACTTACAAGGCGCTTGGAATGATAATGTCGCCTGCCAAATCGGTTGGACTTGTGATATGCATCTGGATATTAATACTCAGATGAATTATTGGCCTGCGGAGGTTACGAATTTGGCAGAGACAACCGATCCTTTGGTGAACTGGATTACTGATATGCTGGTTCCATCTGGAAGAGTGACAGCGAGGAAAAGCTATGGGATCAATGGATGGGCAGCAGAAATTGTTTCAAATGCATGGGGATTTACTGCCCCCTATTGGGCATTGGAAATATCACCGATGCCGACCGGAGGTGTGTGGATATTGACACATATGTGGGAACACTATCTGTTTGGGCGGGATAAAGTGTTTCTGCGAGAGCATTTTTATCCCCAGCTTGAGAATGCTGTGGAATTCTTTATTGATTACCTATTCTGGGATGAGAACCATGAAGCGTATATCGGCGGACCTTCCATGTCACCGGAAAATAGTTTCGTGGTGGGTGAGGAGATATATCAGGTAAGTAATGGCTGCACTTTTGAGATGATAATGATAAGGGAATTATTTGATATATTTCTAAAATGCACGCAGGAGCTACATATAGAAAATACTCTGGTTGACAGGGTTGGGGAAATGATTGAGCGCCTGTTGCCTTATCAGATTCTGGAAGATGGAAGGATAGCGGAATGGATGCATTCATATCCGTCTAGTGATAGTCAGCATAGGCATACAAGCCACCTGTTGGGGGTTTATCCTTTTTCACAGATTACTCCATATAAATCGAAGAAGCTTTCTAATGCTGTGAGGAAGACAATGGAAGACAAGTTGATTCGGGAAGAAGGTTGGGAAGACACAGGCTGGGCGCGAGCATTGCTCATTTTATACAGTGCCAGATTAGGAGATGGCGAATATGCTTATCAGCATGTCAAAGCTATGATGGATAGGTTGCGGGAACCTAATGATATGATTATTCATCCGCCAACAAGAGGCGCTATGTCTTTTGATAATGTATATGAGCTGGATGGGAATACGGGATTGACAGCGGCAATTGCAGAGATGATTATCCAAAGCCATGATGGCGTGATTAGATTGCTGCCGGCACTGCCGGCGCATTGGAAGAAGGGGAAGCTGCTGGGCGTGAGAATCCGGGGTGGTGCGTTAGCGGATATCGTATGGAGTGACGGGGCGTTAGCGTCTATTACTTTATATTCCGAGCAGGATAGCAGGTTTGTCATTTCTTATAAAGAGCAAGTAAAAGAGGTTTTAGTCGAATCTAAAAAGAAAACAAAACTTAATGGGATTGTCTTTGGTGGGGAAGCATAGCTCATACGAGCTATACATCCCCGTACAGCCCCATTAAAAGCGGTTATTAATTAAAAATATATTTTGTCACAATGGGTTCACGTCCTTGATCCTTGTCATTGAAATATTCATAGAGTGAAATGCCAAGGAAGGAACCACATATATTTTTGATATTCGTAAATCCGATATTAATCAGGTAGCTTACTGCATAATAGCTGCGCTGGCTTGAACGACAATGTAAATATACCGGCACATCCTTCGGGATTTCTTCGGCACGCTCCTTTAGCTCGCTGAGGGGAATGTTTACAGCTCCTTTAACATGCCCAGCGGCATACTCTCTTTTCTCTCTCACATCAATAATATAGGCGCCTGACTCCACCAGAGGGCGCACCTCGGAAACCGGAACCTGCTTATATCTGTTTTCCAAAATATTAAGACCCACAAGGGCGGCCATATTGACGACATCCTTAGCCGTTCCAAAAACCGGCGAGTAGCAGAGCTCTAAATCTTTCAAATCCTCGAGTGTCGCATTCATAGTAATCATAGAAGCGATAACATCAATTCGTTTATCTACATTGCCTTTTCCGATTGCCTGAGCGCCGAGAATACGACCTGTGGGCACCTCGAAAAGAAGTTTAAAGGCCATATAATTGCTTTGAGGCATTATGTTCACTTTGTCATTCGGAAATATATAAGCAAATTCACAAGGGATTTGATTGGCTTTTGCTGTTTTTTCATTGATTCCGGTACAGGCAGCGTTTTGGGAGAATAAGCGTATGCATGAGGAACCGATGAAACCTTTGTTGGCAATACTTTTACCATATATGTGGTCGGCGGCGGCTCTGGCCTGTCGCTGTGCGGGTCCTGCAAGCGCAAGCCTTCCGCTTGTGTGTAGCAATGAATGGAAGCTTTCAATGGTATCTCCGACTGCATAAATATCCGGATTTGATGTCTGATAATTATGATTGACTTTAATGCCACCGGTTACCCCGATTGCCAACCCAGCTTCTTTTGCCAGCTTTGTTTCAGGAGCCACACCGATTGCTAAGATAACCGCCTCGGCGCTCACCTGCTGTGTCGTTTCGTTTTTGGTAAAATACACACTTTCATGATCGATTGCGGTAACTGTAGATGAAAGATGCAAATCAACATCATGGTCCATGAGTTCTTTGTGAAGAATTTGCACCAGATCATCATCAAATGGTGCCATAATTTGATCTAATCCCTCGATAAGATGAACATTCAGATCTGCCATTTTGAGGTTTTCAGCGATTTCCAGACCGATGAAACCGCCGCCAACGACAGCGATATTCTTAATTTTATGATGATCTATATATTCTTTAATGGACACAATGTCACTTACATTTCTTACCGTAAATACATTCTCGCCATCTACACCCTTAATACTTTTAGGCCTGACCGGATTTGCTCCTGGGGAAAGGATGACTTTATCATACGATTCCTTTCGCTCCTGCCCTGAAAGTAGATTTTTAACAACGACATACTTCTCATCAGGATGGATCGAGAGCACTTCCTGATTGACAAATACATCTATGTTGTGCTGTTTTTTAAAGCCTTCGGGTGTCATTAATATAAGATTCTCACTTTTAGCAACAGTCCCGCTTAGATAATACGGCAAGCCGCAGTTTGAAAATGAGACATGCTCGCCTCTTTCAAACATGATTATTTCTGCCTCTGCATTAAGCCTTCTGATTCTTGCGGCGGCAGAAGCTCCACCAGCCACACCGCCAATGATAATGATTTTTCTCTTCATACGTACCTCCTTATAATCGATAGAATCCTACTAAAACTTCGAAATTCGCCCTACTGGGCTCCTTTCTCATGTTTTGCGGGTCGGGGAGTCATGCTTTTTCATGCAAGCATGAAAAAGCATTACCTTTAGACCTTGGTATCATTATAGCATAGTTTTAGTCGTGCTGAAACATTTGTTTAAGCAGGTTAAAAGAGAAAAATCTTGCTTTTAGTAGTGATAAGTAGTAATATAAATATGAAATAGGAAAGCAATTTTTATTTCTAAGGTCAATACACAAGTTGTTTTGGCTGCAGATAGCAAAAAATATGGTGCAGAGGATGTAGTTTATGGTTCCGGATTATAAAGGGGAAGAGGACTGGAAAGTCTTATTAGAGGAACTGGAAAATGAGACAAAAGTAGAGGTTAAAGCCAAGAAAGCAGCCTCTCATTCTAAAACTAAAGATAGGTCAAATAGTAAAAAATCGAAGAATGTGAAAAAATCTAGACAGAAAGTGCGGTCAAAGCCATTACTTAGGCTGACTATACTTTTTATTTTTGTCGTTGTCATTGGTATTGCGATGTTTTTGTTTCTTCGACAAGTTAGGTCAAAGGTATATGTGGAAGCAGGGGCAAGAATGATTGAGGCAAATTCGTTTTTGTATCATGAAGAGCAGGAAGCTGTTTTTATTACGGATATCAATACGATTGATTTGTCGAAGCCTGGACAATATCAGATCGAGCTTCAGCTGGTAGGGAAAGACAAGATTTACCAGTCAACTTTGTTTGTACAGGATACGACGCCGCCATCCGCAAGGGCGATTAACCCTCAAGTCAGTACTGGAACAGAACTGGCACCCGAAGATTTTGTTGAAAATATCCAGGATGTGACAGCGGTCAAGTGTTCTTTTGAAGCCAAGCCTGACTTTAGTAAAAAAGGTGAACAGAAGGTGACTATTATACTGGAGGACGAGGCTGGCAATGTGACTAATCTTGAAAGTATTCTGACCGTTGGTGATATACGAACGCATCTATTGGTAGAAGCAGGCTCAAAAGAGATGCTAAGTGTTGAAGATTTTCTTTTGAAGTCATCTAACGATGTCGAATTACTTACGGACACATCTGATATTCATTTAGACACACCCGGAACATATCAAGTGCGAATTCGCTTAAGTGAAGAGAATTATACCTGTATGGTAGAAGTGGTAGATACGATGGCTCCACAGGGGAGTGCAGCTGACGATATTGTTTTATGGAAGGGAGTGGCTGTAACTGCCGAGCAGCTTGTGAAGGATGTTCAAGATGTCAGTCCAGTGACAGTTTACTTTTTAGATAACATCGAACCAGATGTAGATACTTTAGGAGAACAGGTCGTTTCCATAGTGCTAGAGGATACTTATGGGAATAAAACACTAATTACGACCCCAGTGACAGTCAAGGAAGATTTGGAACCGCCGGTGATTATGGGTGTTAATGAGCGTACGGTTTATTTAGAGGACAAGGTCGCTTACAAGCAAGATATTTACGTAGAGGACAATAGCGGCGAGGAGATTGAAGTAGAAGTTGATTCAAGCCAGATGAACATCTCAAAGATTGGCTCTTATACGGTCATTTACACAGCGACAGATGCCTCGGGCAATACGGCTTCTGAATCGGTAGTATTTACTGTGACTGAGAAGCCTGACGATGCAGTGACCCAAGAAGATGTTAATATAGAAGCGGATAAAGTACTTGATCAGATTATCAAAGATTCAATGACGGATGAAGAAAAGGCAAAGGCTGTTTATGACTGGTGCCGAAACAATATTGCCTATGTGAATCATTCAGACAAATCCAGCTGGATCATTGGCGCTTACCAAGCATTTACTAACTTTAGCGGAGACTGCTTTAATTATTTCGCAGCCGGTAAGGCGCTGCTTGAACGTTTAGGCATTGAAAATATTGACATTGAAAAAACCAATGGTGGTCATTACTGGAGTATGATTAATCTGGGAGAGGGATGGTACCACTTTGATGTCACGCCGAGAGTTGGAACCGGAGATAATTTCTTTATGGTGACAGATAGATTTTTGGAAAATTACTCTGCCAATAATGGCAATTCCCATATTTGGGACAGAGATAACTATCCGGCAACACCAGATGAATAGCAGGCTTATGGGGGGATGATTTTGAAGAGATTAGGTATTATAGGTGGCTTAGGACCTATGGCAACAGCATATTTTATGGAATTGATTATCAGAATGACAGATGCTAAGACTGATCAAGAGCATTTGGAAATGGTCATTCTTAACAGACCTTCTATTCCTGACCGGACAAGCTATATTTTAGACCACACCAAGGAAAGCCCTCTTGCGCCATTGATTAAGGGCGGCAAGGATTTAATTGATATGGGAGCTGATATCATTGCGATTCCCTGTGTTACCGCACATTTTTATTTCGATGAATTGCAGCAAGAGCTCTCGGTGCCTGTTATCCATCTTATTCGAGAAATAGGACACCTTTTACAGAAAGAGAAGATCGCTAGGGTTGGGATTTTGGCTACTGATGGTACGATACAAAGTAGATTATTCCAAAGCGAATTAAAAAAGCTTGGAATCTCCTACGTAATCCCCAATGAGGATTCTCAAAGAATGCTGATGGATATTATTTATAACCATATAAAAGCCGGGAAGACTATTCCTACAAAAGATATTCAGAGAATAATTAAGGAATTGACAGACCAGGGAGCCATGCGAATCATTCTTGGCTGTACGGAACTATCATTATTAAAACGAGAACATGGAAGATCCCCGCTTTATATAGATGCGCTGGAGGTTTTAGCAGCCTTGAGCGTCACGCAATGTGATGCGCCATTAACCAAAGATATTGCAAGGTTCTTTGTGGAGCATGGCGGAAGCAAAGTAATATAGAAAAGGAAAACATATAATGAAACAAAAAAATATTTTAGAATATTTAGAAGATACAGTTCAAAAGCTGCCCGATCAAGTAGCCTATACAGATGGAACAAAGGCACTGACTTTTCAAGAAGTATTTGATCAGGCACAGGCGATTGGTACATATTTGCATTTACATAACCATCAAAATGAACCGGTAGTCGTCTTTATGAAAAGATCACCGGAGAGCATTGCGGCGTTTTTTGGCTGTGTATATGCCGGATGCTTTTATATCCCCCTTGATGAAGAAATGCCAAAGGCGCGAATGGAGCTTATTATCCAAAATGTAAGCCCCCGAGGGCTGATTTGTGATGTCAATACAAAGAAGGCATTGGAGAATTATTCGTATCAGGGCGAAGTTTATTGTTATGAAGAGATCATCGAAACAAAGGTCGATCAGACTGCCTTATCGGCCATTAGAGAACGGCAAATTGATACTGACCCGATTTATATAGTATTCACATCCGGATCCACTGGCATACCTAAAGGCGTCACAGCCTGTCATCGCTCAGTCATTGATTATATTGAAGCTTTGTCGGAGATTTTGCAGGCTAGCAGCAAAACCATTTTTGGGAATCAGGTGCCGCTCTATTTTGATGCATGCTTAAAAGAGCTTTTGTGCACGATAAAGCATGGTGGAACGACTTATCTGATTCCTAAGAGCTTGTTCATGTTTCCGATTAAGCTGGTAGAATATTTGAATCAGTATCAGATCAACACCCTTTGCTGGGTATCATCAGCATTGACCATGATATCCGGACTCGGAGTGCTTAAGAAGATGGTTCCTAAGTATTTACATACAGTGGCTTTTGGAAGCGAGGTCTTCCCTGTAAAGCAATTCAATCTTTGGCGGGAGGCTCTTTTACATGCCCGCTTTATTAATCTTTATGGACCCACAGAATGTACCGGTATGAGCTGTTATTATGTGGTCGATGAAGTCCTTGATTTAGAGGATACGATTCCGATAGGAAGGCCTTTTCCCAATCGCGACGTCTTCTTGTTAGGGGAAGATAATCAAAAGGTGACAAACAATGAAGTCGGTGAAATATGCATCAGAGGCACATCACTTACTTTAGGATACTATAAGAATTTTGAAAAAACGACGGAGAGTTTCGTTCAAACCCCTTTGAACACATGCTATCCGGAGTTAATATATAAAACCGGAGATTTGGGTCGATATAATGACCGTAAAGACCTTGTGTTTGTTTCTAGGAAGGATAATCAGATCAAGCACATGGGCCACCGGATCGAGCTCGGTGAAATTGAGCTGCATACAAATAAAGTCGATGGGGTCAGTACCTCTTGTTGTCTCTACGACCAGCAGAAAGGGAAGATAGTGTTGTGTTATATGGGCCAAGCAGATAAGAAGCAGATCCTCTTTAGTCTGAAAGAGAAGCTGCCCCGCTATATGCTCCCTAATAAGATTATTTCTTTAGAGCGCATGCCCTTTATGGCAAATGGCAAGATTGACAGAGTGCACCTTAAAGAAGAGCATATTGATAATTTAGAAAACGGAGGAAAGAATTAATGGAAGATTTATTAGAAATTTTAGAAGAGTTGCATGCAGATGTGGATTTTGAAAACTGTGAGACATTGATAGATTCTGCAATTTTAGATTCCTTTGATATTGTTACATTGATAGCGGAAGTTGATAGCGTTTTTGATGTGGCAATACCTGCCGAGGAGATTATTCCTGAGAATTTCAACTCCGCAAAGGCGCTTTATTCTTTGATTCAGCGCTTAGACGAAGAGTAGAGGTTAATTATGCTTTTTACATCCTATAGTTTTATTCTATTTTTATTAGTTGTTTTTATATTATACTACTGCATTCCAAAGATATACAGGTGGGTTTTACTGCTTTTGGCCAGCTATTTCTTTTATGCCCAGGCAGGTGCATCCCTTCTTATGTTTTTGCTAGGCACGACGATCTCAACATATATTGTCAGTATGCAGATATTAAGGCTGTCTAATATACAAAAGGCGTATATAGCAGAAAATAAAGCGATACTTGATAAGACAGCCAAAAAGGAATACAAGGCTAAAATAAAGAAAAAGCAGTGGAGATGGCTTCTTGTCTGCTTGTTCTTTAATTTTGGGATATTGGCTATTTTTAAATATACTAATTTTGCCATTGATAATGTCAATAATTTGATTGCTGTCTTTGGAGGAACGAAACAATTTAGTTTTCTTGATTTGGTTTTGCCGATGGGTATTTCCTTTTATATGTTCCAAACGATGGGCTATATCATTGATGTGTATCGGGGAACGGCTAAGGTCGAGAGAAATATCGGAAAACTGGCTTTGTTTGTATCTTTCTTTCCCCAATTAATCCAAGGACCAATCAGCCGTTACAATGATTTATCTCGAACCTTGTTCGAGCCACATGCCTTTGACAGCAGCAATGTCTGGTTTGGATTCCAGCGTATTTTGTGGGGGTTTTTCAAAAAGCTAGTCATTGCAGACCGAATCTTACCGGCTGTCAATACTATTATTCAGGCACCGGAGGAATATCAGGGGGCCTATGTGCTGGCAGGGATGGTTTTTTATGCAATTCAGCTTTTTGCAGACTTTACTGGGGGCATTGATATAGTAATCGGTATTGGACAGATTTTCGGTATAGAAATAGCGGAGAATTTCAATAGGCCATATTTCTCGAAAAACATTACGGAATATTGGCGTAGATGGCATATCACCATGGGAACTTGGTTTAAGGATTACCTGTTTTATCCGATCTCCATCTGCAAGCCCATGAGAAAGTTATCAAAATGGTCGAGAAACCATCTGGGCGAAGCACTCGGTAGAAAGCTTCCCGTTTACATATCCACGCTTGTTGTCTGGTTTGTGACCGGACTATGGCATGGCGCAAGCTGGAATTTTATCACATGGGGTGTTTTAAATGGCGTGATTATTCTTATATCAGGTGAATGCGCCCCCTTATATAAATGGTTTCATAAACGATTCCATGTGGAAAATAAATTATGGTACGCAGCCTTTCAGATATTACGAACCTTTTTACTGATGAGCAGCCTGCGACTACTTGATTGTTACCGAGATGTAGGAACGTCCTTTAAAATGTTTGGAACCTTATTTAGCAATTGGAATTATGAAGTGTTCTTTAACGGTTCGATGCTAAAGCTTGGAATTTCGGTAGCTGACTACATTGTCGTATTATTGGGTGTTTTGTTGCTGCTATTTGTCAGCTTACGACAACGAAAAGGCAGTGTCAGACAGCAGATAGCGGCAAAGCCTATAGCAATCAATTTTATGGTTGTGTATTTGCTGTTGATGGCGATTATCATTTTAGGAGCCTACGGGATAGGCTATGATGCCAGTCAGTTTATCTACAATCAATTTTAACGAAAGGATAATGGAATACTGTGAAGAGAAAAAAAAGAATGATATTAATAACTGCAATACTCTTGTGTATAGTAAGCCTTTATCTGGCGCAGAAGCTATTGATGCCAAAGTATTCCACTGAAATTTTTGAAGGTGCATTAATTGAGGACTATTACAATGAAACGACGGACCATCAGGTTGTTTTTATAGGCGACTGCGAAGTGTATGAAAACTTTTCACCCGTTACCTTGTGGGAGGAATATGGTATCACAAGCTACATTAGAGGAAGTTCCCAGCAGCTAATCTGGCAGTCTTACTACCTCATGGAAGAAACATTGTCTTATGAAAAACCAGACATTATTGTCTTTAATGTGCTTTCTATGCAGTATGATGAACCGCAAAATGAAGCCTACAATCGGATGACATTAGATGGTATGAAGTGGTCTGGCGCCAAAGCGCAATCCATATCGGCTTCCATGACAGAAGAGGAATCCTTTTTAGAATATCTATTCCCGCTGCTTCGCTATCATTCCAGATGGAGTGAGCTGACAGCGGATGATATAACTTATATGTTTTCAAAGAAGGAAATGTTTCATTCCGGATATTTGATGCGTGTCGATACAAAGGCGGCTGGGTCTATTCCGGAAGGGAAGGTACTGGATGATTATCAATTTAGTGATGTCTGTTACGAATATTTAGATAAAATGGTAGAGCTATGTGAAAAAGAAGGGGTACAGCTTATTTTGATTAAAGCCCCCAGCCTTTATCCTTATTGGTATGATGAATGGGAAGAGCAGATGGAAAGCTATGCAAAAGAAAAGGGTGTTCCTTATGTGAATTATCTGGAAGAGATAGCGGAAATTGGTTTAGATTTTTCACAGGATACTTATGACGGAGGCTTGCATTTGAATCTGTCAGGGGCAGAAAAAATGTCAAAATACTTTGGCGCTTGGCTGAAAGATAATTATGATCTTTCGGATCAGAGAGAAGATGAAACGCTGGCTGGCGTTTGGGCAGAAAAGACGGATTTTTACGAAAAGATGAAAGATGATCAATATAGAGAATTAGAAGAATATGGCTATTTGAAAAGCTACGGAGCTCGCGAAGTGATAGAATAAGAGTAGAAAGGAAAGGGAAAAACAATGAAAAATAAAGGAATACTATTTCTGACAGTAATTTTAGCAGCAGCGTTGATGATGGCAGGGTGCGGAGGTGATTCGACTGGTAAAGAGACAGAAAAACCTACCAGTAGTTCCGGCAGTGCCAGTAGTTCTGGGAATACCAGTAGTTCCGGTAATGTCGGAGCCAATGCACAGTCAGAGGATGGCTTTATCTTTGAGTCCGATGGAACGAAGGTAGTGATGAATGCTGAAGCCGCAGATATTATAAAAGCCCTTGGTGAAGAAAAGGATTATTTTGAAGCAGAAAGCTGTGCTTTTAAAGGCATTGACAAGACATACACATATTCTGGATTCAGGCTATATACATATCCGGTTGATGAAGTAGATTATGTCTTATCTGTTGATTTTATGGATGATAGTGTGTCAACAACGGAAGGCATAAGTATTGGCAATACGAAGGAGAAAGTGATTGAAGTCTATGGCGAGGATTATGAAGAATCCGGCAGCGGCATCGTTTATACGAAAGGAAAATCACAGTTAAAATTCATTCTAGATGATAGTGATGGGGTAAGCTCTATAGAGTATTTGGCGGTGACTGATTAATTATTTATTAAAGATATTAAGCAAAGAGCCAGAAATCTTTCCATGGCAAATTGACGTGTTTTTTGTTATGATTTAGGTAGGTGAATAATAAAAGCTAAATGACAAAGGAGTCAGCCCTATGGAAAAGGAATTTATGAAAGCAGGACCGGTATTGGATCAAAAAGGAAGTCCAATTCCGGGTTACTCAACAAAAAGTATATTGTCGTATGACAGGAAAGCAATTAAAGCGTTACCCTGGCGGATTAAGGAGTGGGATTTCTATCAGATAACAGACGGAGAGAAGTGTCTTCAGTTTACGATAGGCCACGCCTCATATGCCGGTCAGATTGGTGTTATGCTATTTGACTTTAAGAAGAAAAAGAAGATTGTTGAAAAAAACAAGTTTCTAGTGCTTCCATTTAATTCCTTACATATGCCTCCTAACGCAGAAAGTAATCATCAACTTACATATGAACATAAGGATATGATGATGCAGTTTAAAACCTCTTTAGATGAAACGGTATTAACATGCCGCTGGGAAGACTTTACAGCGAATATCATCCTGATGCGTAAAAACCCCCATTCTCTGGTTATTAACATTCCTTTTGATGAATCTCCGAAAGCCTTTTATTACAACCATAAGATAAATTGCATGATAGCAAAGGGAGCCGTTCAATATAAAGGTGAAAAGTACCAGTTTGATGAAGCCGAAGCCTTTGGGCTTCTGGATTGGGGAAGGGGCGTCTGGCCTTTTCACAATGAGTGGTATTGGAGCAACGGTACTGGATATGTCGAGGGCGAGATTTTTGGTTTTAACTTAGGATGCGGATTCGGTAATACAAGCATGGCTACCGAAAATATCCTCTTTTACCGTGGTGCTGCTCATAAATTGGGCAAGGTGGCATTTGACCTAGAGACGGATTATATGAAGCCTTGGCACCTGTATGATGAGGAGGGAAGGATTGATCTGACGCTGACCCCTTTATATGACCGCACCACGAAAACAAAGGTGCTGTGGGTAGATAATTGCTGCCATCAGATCTTCGGAGAGTTCTCCGGCAAGGCGGTATTGGACGATGGAACCAGTCTGAGCATTAATAAGCTGATTTCTTTTGCAGAGCATGCGGTTAATAATTGGTAAGTTGCTCAGGTGGCTGCCTTTACTTTAGTTTGATGGCAGTCGGCAAGAGCCGATCATCATAACGAAGCTGCAACATCTTTAGATAGAATTCCTTTTGGATTGCAGGCATTACGACAAGATTCCCAACTGCCTCCGGGATACCAGATATGATTTGTATGATTTTGTCCATATCTATGCGGCTGACAATGCGCTTTACGGCAGCATTACAGTCCTTATTCTCACTGCGCTCAATAAAGGTAAATGGGTTAATCTTGTGCGCCTCGTTATCATAGCCGATATACTTGAAAGCACATGTGGGAGACCTGTAAGCATCTTCCCTCAAAGCGTCAGGATTAGACAGCCTTTCTTTCATCTGATTAATACCTCTTTTATTGAAGAAGGCGTTGCCATTGTCATATACTGGCGCAAGACGCATGTTGTCAGACTTATAATCGTACAAAAGTCCCCAGTTTCCGTTATTTCGATCGTTGTTTCCAATGAAGGCATCGACAACAAACATATCCCAGAATCGCTTGGCACTGCCTTCAATGCATTGTAGGTCTTCCTGCCCTACAATGGTAGCCAAAACTTCTTCCAGCAGTGTTTCAGAACCGGTACCGCTGTAAGAATCCAAGTCACTAGACATAAAAGCGTTTTTTAGTTCATTGAAAGGGATAAGCCTCGCTATCTCAGTACCTCTCATGCGGGTAAAGTCTTTACAAGCAACAACAACTTTGCCATCTCGTTCTCCCAGTAAAGTTTCATGAACGGGAATACCTAGTGATTCATAAATTTTCGATCCGATATATTCGCTGAGAGGACTGGTAGTATAAGAGATTTGCCGAACGCTATAATCTCGTGTAGATTTAGGCAGCTTAAGAAGCCAAACTTCATCATCGTATTTGATGGCAATCTTTGCCCCTGCGTCGCCGCCATAGAAAATCCTCTTGGCGATTTCTGCATGATTGAAATTGATAAAGGGATTGCTCATGGTATTCTCCTTCTTTCCTTGCTGCGCTTGTTTACTGTTGTCTCGGTTTCTTATCATCATTATACCTTAAAGGTTCACTGTGTCAAGTTTAAAAGTTGCGAACAGGCATTTTTCTTGTTATAATCTATGAAGGTAGTACACTGGAGGAAATGGGAGGAAATACATGGCAAACGTATTCGAAATACTTATGTTGACTTGCTTTGGTGCCTCGTGGCCGATTAATTTCATAAAAGCATTTAAGGCGGGAACATCGAAAGGAACCAGTCTGGCCTTTCTCTGCCTGATAGAGAGCGGATATATTTTTGGCATGATGGCAAAGATACTAAACAATAACATCAACTATGTTCTTATTTTTTATGTGCTTAATGTGGTCGTTGTTGCGGCAAACATTGGTATTTATTTTGTCAACAGAAAAAAGGACGCTAAAAGACAGTGATATTGCGCCCTGATTGATATATGATTAAGCAGCTGCTGATTGAGGAGATTAGTGTGGAGGTTTTGTCAGCTTTACGACCCTGCGGTCATAGGTCATGATGCCATTCACCTCTTCCTCAATATCTGACAGCTGTGTATATACAGATGCGCAGAGCCCTTCTTGAATCAATGGCTTAAGTTGATTTTCAATCAAATCAAAATAAGCCTCGTTGAATTGTTCAACCGCACTAAAGGTTTTATACCCATAAATCCGGTTGATGCTTGAGTGTTCCTTGATATAGCAGGCGTATCCACCATATTCGGAGATGGCAAATGCTCTTTTGTCAGGAACTACTTTAAGCTTTTCGAAATAATTATGTTCACTTTTAAAGTCTCCCAAGCCCTGGTCAAACCAACCGCTGGTTGAATCGATCAGGCGTGTCGGATCTTTTTTTCTGATTAGAGAGGTTACTTTGTCAGCGTCAAACTGCCCCCAGCCTTCATTAAATGGAACCCACGTACTAATACAGGGAAAATGTGAGAGGTGCTCTATTGTTAAATAACATTCTCTAAGCCATTCCTTGCGCCCAGTTAAATTTCTGCGTGAAAAGAGCCGATAAAAGCAGTCTTTTATATGTGTCCTCGTCCACGGCATAAGCGTTGGAAGCCATGTGACAAATGGCGTGTGATAAGAGGTGCCGCCATTGACCATGTCCTGCCAGACAATGATACCTAATCGATCGCAATGATAGTACCATCGGGCAGGCTCAATTTTAATATGCTTTCGGATCATATTGAATCCGAGCGACTTAGCCTTGTCGATATCAAATATAAGAGCATCATCAGATGGTGCTGTATATAATCCATCCGGCCAATAGCCTTGATCCAAAACGCCATGTAAAAAGATCGGCTTATGGTTGAGGCAAAAGCGGGGAATGTTATGGTTATCCGGCTCGATCGTCATCAGTCGCATAGCAAAATAGCTGGTTACGAAATCTTCACCGAGGCGAATATGCAAACCATACAAGAATGGACGCTCAGGACTCCAGTCTTTCCGGTTGGGGATAGTAAGGGTAATGTGGTCTAAGCGAGTGGTTTGCTGGTTGATGATTTCGCCATCATCTATAATTTCAACGGACATCTTCTGAGAAGAAGATTTATTGCTGATGATCTGGATCTTTACCGTGCTACTTTCGTAATCTGGTGTAACAAATAGCTTTTTTATGTAAGTTTCGGGAACCCACTCCATAAAGACTGTCTGCCAGATGCCGCTTACCGCTGTATAGAACATGCCGCCTCTATGAAGCTTCTGTTTTCCGCGGCTATGATAGGAGGTATCTGAAAAGTCCTGTACGCATAGCGTCAGAGTATTGCTTCCGGATTTTAAATACTCTGTTATATCTACTTCGAATGGGAGGTATCCGCCAACATGGCGCATAACCTTTCGGCGGTTGATATAAACAACGCAACATTGGTCAACCGCACCAAAATGAAGAATACATCTGTGCTCCTTAAAAGGAGTCTCGACCTTAAATGTTGTTTCATACCACAAGAATTCATGAGGCTTTAATTGACGTCTGACGCGGGATAATTGGCTTTCAGGTGAAAAAGGCACCAGAATCTTGCCGTCAAATTTACTCGGGTAATTCTTAGAGGCGGTAAATGCATAGTTCCATAAGCCATTTAAGTTTATATAACTATCCCGCACCATTTGTGGGCGGGGATATTCCTTTAAAACGCTGTCAGGCTTAAGGGCTTCTCCCCAAATCGTCGTTAGTGTCTTGAATTGTTCCTTTTTAGGGTTGATTCGTATTGTTCTGATTGCTTCTTTAAGATTCATAGGCAGCTCCTTTACTTAGTCACGATACCTGCGGATTGCTATGCGTTTCGTGACCTTGGTATCATATTATATCAAATAAGCCATAGTTGTAAAGTGATTTATCGCTAGACCTGGAGACAGCACATGTGTTAATATATAAATAAAGTATATACGTATTTTCACGGGGGAGACGCAATGGATAAAATAAGCAGAAGAAGTTGGGCGTACATATGGCTATTGGGCATGGCTGGGCAGATATGCTGGAACATAGAGAATTCTTGGTTCAATACTTTTGTATATGATAAAATAGCGCCTAACCCAGCAATTGTTTCATGGATGGTGGGTGTAAGCGCAGTGGTGTCTACATTTTGCACATTCTTTATCGGCACATGGGGAGATCGAGTAGGAAAGCGAAAACCATTTATCGGAATTGGATATATGCTGTGGGGAGTCTTTACTTTTGCTTTCGGTATGACTGAAATGCTTCCTAAGACCCCTCTTATTGTTGTTTCTATTGCGGTTGTACTGGCTGATGCGGTGATGAGCTTTTTTGGCTCGATGGGTAATGATGGCGGATTCAACCCTTGGACTACTGATATATCAAATGAGCATAATCGTGGGAAGTTAGGCGGGGCATTGGCAGTAATGCCGGTGCTGGCCACTATTTTTGGTGCTGTTGTGTCAGGAGCCGTCATTGATCAGATAGATTTTTATGCCTACTTTGCTCTAATTGGAGCAATCATTACTGTTTTGGGAATATTATCATTAATTGGTCTTAAGGATTCTCCTCTTTTGCAGCCAAAACGAGATGAAAAGGGCTTTTGGCACCAGTTTTTCACGGTGTTTCGTTGGAAGACAGTAACTGGGAATAAAGAGCTGTTTTGGGTGTTTGCGATCATGGTCGTATATTTTATTGGATTCAACGTTTATTTTCCATATATAACCATTTATTTTGTAAACTATCTTAATATGGATTACACAATTACCGGAATCATCCAAGGCGTGGGATTGTTGGCAGCAGCTGTTCTGACAATTCCGGCAGCCAAGCTGATCGAGAAGGGCAAGACATCTGCGGTGATAGCTGCAGCCGTTATCTGTAATGTGATTGGCTTGGTCATCGTCACCTTATCCCAGTCAATTGGCGGTTTGCTGATAGGAGTCTTTGGCGCGGGCATTGGGTACATTGTCGTGTTGCAGTCATTGACGGCATGGATAAAGAACTTATATCCGGAAGATCAAAGAGGGCAGTTTGAAGGAATAAAGCAAATATTCTTTGTATGCATTCCGATGATTATAGGACCGTCTATTTCAACCTTTGTGATCAATCGCTGGGGGATTGAAATGGAAATCAGCGGAACCTTAGGGATGGTGCCGACTCCTGTCTTATTTCTGGTATCAGCGGGCATAACAGTGTTGTCAATTATTCCTTTGCAGGAGGCTAATAGATTATATAAACAAAGAAAGTGCGTCAAATAAAAAATAGGTTAGGATGTGATTATCTTCTTTTTTTCAAATGATATGAATAATTTTCCACTAATTAAAGAATCATTTAGGCTAGTGTGTGCAAATAAACTATTATCTGATATGTACTGCGATATGGAAGAATATATTGCTGGACGTATTGATAAAAAGGACATGCTTCAAAGCCTTTTAGCCATGGAATCACCAGTAGCAGAGCTCTACAAAAAGCCCTACCCCACCCCAGAAAATGTACGTTCCATGTGGTCTGAAGTGCAAATAGGCTCTCAACTAGATTTTATGGAAGCAAAAGCGGTTGTGAATTGGCTGTACCGCACTTATGCTAATATCGCCCAACGTAAAGATGCCACAAAAACCATTTTGCATTCAATCAGTGATGCATTTGCGCTTGATAAGCTTGCATTTGCTGACAGCATTATCTATGTGGAATCCAGAGTGCAGATTAATATCATCTCGTCCTTTGATGACTTCTGTAAGGCACTGCAGGAGATCGATTCCCCTAAGCATACATTTTATTACCGTGGTCATTCAGATTCCAATTATGTTTTATTACCTTCAATCATGCGAAAAAGTAATTGGCTGCTCCGTGAACGGGACATGTATAATGAGCTCTTGATCGAATGCTCACAGGATTTTGATAAATGCTCCACCCACCTTGATTATCTGGTACATATGCAGCACTATGGGTTACCCACCAGACTACTTGATGTTACTAAAAACCCTCTTGTCGCATTATATTTCGCTTGCGAAAGTCATCCGACAAAAAAGGGTGAGGTTATTGTTTTTAATGCTGATCGAGAGAAGATCAAGTACCCTGGCAGTGATACCGCCACTGTACTTTCCAGTCTCCCGTTGTTTGACAAGGAATTAAAAGATGAGTATGCGGCATATGCTGCCAATTCAGAGATTGATCAAGCTGATTTTAACAAATGCGCAGAAAGACTTTTGCATGAAGTTAAATTGGAGAAGCCTGCTTTTAAGGACGAAATTCGAAAGGCTGATATATTGGATTGCTTTTTCGTGCTATCGGAAAAGAGAAACAATCGAATCATAAAACAAGATGGAGCCTTTATTATATGTGGTTTGATTGACGAAAAGGAAAATCCCATCAATCAATATCGGTATGTGAACCAAGAGAAAATCCAAGTGTTTATTATTGAGGCTAAAAAGAAAAAGAGTATATTGCAATTGTTGGATAAGTTCTCAATTAATAAAGCTTGGCTTTTCCCTGAAATATCAGATGTCACAGAATATATCAAAGAAAAATACTAAGAAGTATTGGTCAAAGCGGGGTTTGGCTTACTTTTATATAAAATCTCCTGCTTCGCGGACCATCAAATTCGCAGAAATAAATATCCTGCCACGTTCCAAGAAGCAGCTTGCCGCTTTCGATGATAACGGTCACGCTTGCACCAACGCAACTCGACTTTAAGTGTGCCGTGGAATTTCCTTCCGCATGTCGAAATTCCTGCCGATCAGGAAATGCTTTATCAAGACCGATCAGCATATCTCTTACGACGTCAGGGTCGGCGTTTTCATTAATGGTGATTCCAGCGGTGGTATGGGGACAGTAAATGACACATATGCCGTCCGTTACCCCGCTTTTTTGTACGGCTTCTTTTACTTGTACTGTGATGTTGTGGAAGCTTTCCTGCTTAGTTTTTAGTGAAAATTGAAATAACATAATTGGCGGTACTCCTCCCTAATTATAATTCTATAATTGTACCAGTGCTTAAATATTGCACTCGGTCTCCCAATGTTTCCTTTAATATTCGGTAGGCGGGATAGCCGGTGCAGTGACCGGTATAAATATGTTTGACCCCTAGCCGCATCAATTGCTGCCCCAGAGCCTTTACTTCATCTGCCTTCAAGCTCATTGAATTAGTACCGGTAAGTCCCATCAGATGGAAACCGCCTATGACAGCTGCAATCTCTTTACCGGGAAAAGTTTCTTTCACCTCGGCGACAATGTTTTGGACGCCGCTATGGCAACAGCTGTTAAGGATTACTAAACCGTTCGTTCCATCGAAAACTAGGCTATGCTCATGTTGAAAATCATCAACATGCATACCGTTTTCTGTTTTGCGATACATTCGGGCTTTCTTGTCTCTGGTCTTACAACCTTCTGTCTTGTGGGGAATTAGCCAGACGCCTTCATCCATTTCATAATCATTATCATTGTTCACATAGATAAATCGATCCGTAAATTGCTCTAGAATACCTTTAGGAATGCCAATGTATTGCTTGAATAGACCGATTTTAGCATAGCAGCGCTCTTTGGCCGCTGTTCTTAGATATACCTTTGCCTTGCTGTTACGGGAAAAGAAAGCGGCATATCCGCCGGAATGATCATAATGGCTGTGTGAAAGAACGGCAGCAGTTACTTTGCTCAGGTCAACACCAAGCTTATCGGCGTTGCCTAAAAAGAGGTCTGAAGCCCCTGTGTCCAATAAATAGTTTTTATTGTTATATTCAATGAGTATGGCTAGACCGTGTTCCTTAGATAGTTTATTGTCAGCTTTGTTTTCAATTAGCACTGTGATTTTCATTCCGCATTTCCTCACTTTAATTGTTTTTTGTCCGCTTGTTTATGGGCTTTTCGGCTCCAGATGGGATAAGCCACATATTGCCTTTTCTTATAACGCCATCTATGCGACCGTCCACGCAATAATAAGTTACCATACGGCCTGAAATGCCCCAATTTTTAGCCGCCTCTTTTATAGTCAGGTAGTCCATGTCAGTATCACCTCAAAAACTATTTTACTTCAAAGTTTTGAAATAATCAAGAAGGACAACAAACAAAAACATCACTCCTGGTCAAGGCTGGGAACGGTATTTTTATTTGTTGGGAGAACTCAACCCCCTTTATCGCATTTTCTGTAGTAACCGCATGATTTTTAACGTCGGGATGGTCTACATTTTTGATGTACCCATCAATTGTAATCTTGCGTAAATAGGCACTCATATTGCTCGTTTTCAGCAAGGCCATTTTCTGCTCTATCAAAGCCTTTTCATCCTCCGTTACCCTAACTATAATCTGGACATTACGTTTCCTGTCTTGCGTTGCCATAGTGTGACAGTCCTCCTTTTACTCATAATCGCGGGATAGGTCAAATTACTGTATTAAAAGGTGCTGATTTCACGATCGATAGGCGTCTAGTTATAAGTAATTAACAAATTTCATGTAGAAATTTTAGTATTTTTGTAGAATAGAAACTGTATTGACAATAGTATAATAATCAGATACAATGTAGTTAGTTATTAGTTGTCATACAGGCGTGAATAGATTATGAATAGAGGGAGGCATATGGGAATAACTCCGATAAAAAAACTTAACATCAGCGAGCAAGCTTATGAACAATTGAAAGAGAATCTAATTAATGGAACATGGAAATCAGGTGATAGAATTCCATCGGAGAACGAATTGGCGATAGCCTTTGGCATTAGTAGGGTAACCGTCAGGCAGGCGATTCAAAAGCTAACGACCTTGGGATTACTTGAAACACGATCAGGTGAAGGATCATTTGTTAAGGAGGTAACTCCTGGAGTATATATGAATGGAATGGTGCCCCATATTTATTTGGGTAAAGAATCAACAAAGGAAGTCTTGGAATTTAGGTTAATTACAGAAGTAGAAACGGCAGGTTTGGCCAACTTAAAGATGACAGATCAGGGCATAGAACGCTTAGAGAGAAGTCTTAGGCGTATGGAACAGTATACAGGCGATCTAAATAACTATATTAAAGAAGATCTCCATTTCCATATGCTTATTAGCCGCATGACAGAGAATTCACTCATTATTCAACTAAATTACATTGTTAGGGATATAATTCATGAAACGATTAAGAATATCACTGAAGAAGTAGGTATGAATATTGGATTGAAATATCATAGATTAATTATAGATGCATTTAAAGAACGGAATGAAGAAGAAGTCAAGGCAGTTATGAAAGAGCATTTACAGCAAGCTCTGATCGCATATGATAGTGATATTATGTCGAAATAAAGGATTTAAAGCGCCTAGTCCTGTGTGACAACTAACATCATATAGCGTATAAAAGTGGAGGTAAGGCATGAAAGTAGTAAGATATTTAGGTCCTGAAAAGCTCGAAATCCAAAAGATAGAAAAACCGATGATTGGTGAAAGCGAAGTGCTGCTAAAGGTTAAGGCATGTGGTATTTGTGGAAGCGATGTCCATGGTTTTCTGGGATTGACCGGCAGGAGGCATGAGCCGATGACAATGGGGCACGAATTTGCTGGAGAGATTGAAGAAATTGGAACGAAAATAGCGAGATTTAATAAGGGAGATGGAGTCATCGTCCAACCGATCAATTTTTGCGGGAAATGTGACAATTGCAAACAAGGCTTAACGAACATGTGCCAGAATAAAAAGTTTTTTGGAGTCCTGAACGTCGATGGAGCTATGGCGGAATATCTTGCAGTGCCTGAGAAATTATTATATCCACTTCCAAAAAACTTAAGTTATACAGTTGGTGCAATGACAGAGCCATATGCAGTGGCTTATGGAAGCATAAAAAAAGCAGGAGACTTAAAAGGGAAAACGGTTTTGATTATCGGTTCAGGGATGATTGGCTTATGCGTTTTACAGTTGGTAAAATTATTGGAACCCCGAAAAGTGATTGTTGCTGATATTAGTGAAAGCAGACTGAGAATGGCTTTAGATGTAGGTGCAGATAGTATTATTCAATCAAGTGCAGAAGACTTAGAAGAACGAATCCGAGTATTAACAGATAAGAAGATGATTGATATCTCTTTTGAAGCAGTTGGTTTACAACAGACTGCCAATCAATCCATTAAGTGTCTGAATAATGGAGGCAAAGCTATATGGGTAGGTATGTCGCAGCGTGAAATGGAGATTAATATGCAGGACATCGTTTGTTTTGCGAGACAGGTCATCGGTTCATTTAATTATACTCACGAAGAGTTTGGCGAGGTTGTTGAATTAATCGGAAGCGGTGCGGTTGCTGCAGAAAAATTGATTTCCAAGATCATTACGCTGGAGGATGCCCCACAGGCCTTTATAGATTTATATCATAAACCGGATGAATTAATTAAAGTCATTATTGAGCCAGAAAGGCAGGTGTGAAGAGATGAAATTTGGCTGTTGTTTAAATATGATTGCTACAGCTGATAACGGCATCGGTTTAGAGCATATGAATGACCTTAAGGAGTTAGGATATGATTATGCTGAATTGCCGCTGGCAGAAATGATGGCATTGCCTGAAAATGATTTTGAGCAGCTTTTGAACAAATTAGATAATGCCCGTATTCCATGTGAGGCTTGTAATAATTTTTTCCCTCATTGGTTACGGCTTACCGGTAGGGAGGTCGATCAGGATATAATATATGAATATGTCTGCAAGGCATTAGAACGAGCTGTCCGATTAGGTGCAAAGGTCATCGTATTTGGAAGCGGAAAGGCAAAACATGTTCCGAAGGATTTTCCATTGAAAGACGGATACGCACAGATTGCCGGCTTACTTAAGATGATTGCGCCGATAGCAGAAGAAAAAGATATCGTAATTGTCATCGAGCCCCTTCGTAAAGCAGAATGTAATTTGATTAATACATTTGCGGAAGGCTGTCGGCTAGCTAGAAGTGTTGAGTCGGAGGCAATCAAGGTTTTGGTCGATTTTTACCATCTTACAGAAGAAGGCGAGCCCGTTAAGAGCATTAAGGGTTATGGCAGAGATTATCTAAGGCATGTCCACTTTGCAAGACCTAAGAGCCGGATGTATCCGTTAAATATTGAGGAGGCAGAATATGGACCGTTTATTGACGCATTGAAGTCGATACAGTATGATGCCCGTATTAGTTGTGAGGCGTATACAAAGGACTTTTTACGAGATGGTGCGAATGCTTTGCAGTTTTTTAAAGAGAACTTTACATAGTCAGGAGGGATATCATGGAATATAGCAAAGATTTAATAGAATACCTGGAACAAATGGCTAAGAAAATAAGACGTAATATCGTTGAATGCATAGGCATTGGAAATGCCGGGCATCTGGGCGGTTCCTGTTCAAGCGCAGATATTATTGCGGCACTGTATTTTTATAAGATGCATTTTAATAAAGATGATTTTCAGAACACAAACAGGGATCACTTTTTACTAAGTAAAGGTCACGCTGCCCTTGTACAATATGCTGCATTAGCAGAGGCAGGTTTTTTTGACAGAGAGGAGTTGAAAAAAGCTAAAAGTATTGGTTCGATGCTGCAAGGGCACCCGGACTTTAGGAAGACGCCCGGTATCGAAGCAGGAACAGGATCATTAGGTCAGGGATTGTCTATTGGTCTGGGAATGGCACTTGGCATGAAGTTAGATAAGATTGGTCGAAATGTATATGTACTGATAGGCGATGGTGAAATTGCCGAAGGGCAGATATGGGAAGCTGCCATGGCGGCAGGCATCTATCAGGCTGACAACTTAATCGCAATATTAGACAATAATGGCTTACAGGCAACAGGAAAGATTCAGGAAAGATATAATTCCTATCCCTTTGCGCCTAAATGGAATGCGTTTGGTTGGAATGTCATTGAGATTGACGGCCATGATATGGAGGAGATTGTAGAAGCTCTTGACGCAGCAGATTTATATAAGAAAGGACCAACACTAATTATTGCCCATACAATTAAGGGAAAAGGAGTTGGTTTTGCTGAAAATGTGGTTGGCTTCCATAATGGTATGCTGACTGAAGATATGTATATTAAGGCACTTGCAGAATTATGAGGAGGTGAAGGCGCATGAGATATTTAAATCAAAGGCGTGCTTATGGAGAAACTTTGGTCTGGCTTGGGAAAAAAAATGAAAGAATCGTTGCATTGGAAGCAGATCTTGGCAAATCCACCATGTCATGCCTTTTCCAGGAGGAATTTCCGGAAAGATATTTTGAAATGGGTATTGCGGAGGCAAATATGACTTCTGTCGCCGCAGGTCTTGCCCAGACTGGTAAAATCCCGTTCACCCATTCGTTTGCAGTCTTTTCGGCCGGACGGGCTTATGATCAAATCAGACAGACCATATCAATAGGCAGGTTAAATGTTAAGATATGTGGTTCTTCCTCAGGTCTGTCAGACTTTGGCGATGGTTCAACGCATCAGTGCGTTGAGGATATAGCAATTATGAGAGCGATTCCTAATATGACCGTATTATGTCCGGCAGATGCCAATGAGACTGTTAAAGCGGTCAAGGCTATGGCTGAAATGAAGGGACCGTGTTATATTCGGTTAAACCGGAATGACTATGAAAATGTGACTTTACCGGAAGATTTGTTTGAAATAGGTATGCCTTCCGTAATAAGAGAAGGCTTCGAAATTGTCATATTTGCCACCGGCATCATGGTACTCAAAGCATTGGAGGCTGCAAAAGAATTAGAAGGAAAAATTTCAGTAAAAGTGGTTAATGTAAGTACTATTAAGCCACTGAATGCAAAGATAATCAGAGAGCTGGCAAAAGGGTGCAAAGGTATTGTCACTGCGGAAGAGCATTCCATTATCGGAGGGTTGGGAAGTGCAATCGCCCAAGCGTTAGCGAAGGCGTGCAAGCCGATCGAATTTGTCGGCATTGAAGATGATTTTGGGTGCAGTGCCCATAATTACAACGAACTTTTAGAACACTATGGGTTGACAAAAAAACATATTATTAATGCAATTAATAATATAGATAACTTCGGGAAGGAGGTAATCAGGTGAGAATAGGTTTTATAGGATTAGGTATCATGGGTAAACCAATGGTGAGAAATTTATTGAAAGCAGGCCATGAAATTGTGGCATATGATGTCATCCGGGAGAATATGGATGCTGTCGCAATAGCAGGGGCGACGACAGCCAATTCTCCAAAAGAGGTGGCTGGGCAATGTCGTCTGATTATTACAATGTTGCCCAATTCACCTCATGTTAAGGCAGTTGTCATGGGCGATAGTGGAATTTTACAAGGGGCAATGGCAGGAACGATACTGATTGATATGAGTTCAATAGCACCATTAACCTCACAAGAAATTGCCAAGGCGTGCAAAGAAAAGGGAGTGAAGATGTTGGATGCGCCTGTGAGTGGAGGTGAACCTAAAGCGATTGACGGTACTCTGTCTATTATGGCAGGCGGGGAAAAAACGGTCTTTGACCAAGTCCTTGAGATTCTGATGCTAATGGGGACAAGCGTTGTTCATTGTGGCGATGTAGGCGCAGGTAATACAGCGAAACTTGCAAATCAGGTAATTGTGGCACTAAATATAGCCGCAGTGTCCGAGGCGTTTTTGTTAGCTGCCAAAGCGGGGGTGGATCCGAAAGTTTTATTTGGAGCGATCAAGGGAGGTTTGGCTGGCTCCACCGTTATGAATGCCAAGGTACCGATGATATTAGAAAGAAATTTTGTGCCGGGTTTTAAAATTGACCTACATATCAAGGATATTGAGAATGCCTTAGAGACTGGGCATAAAGTAGGTGCACCACTGCCTTTAACAGCGGCAGTGATGGAAATGCTGCAGATTTTACATGCAGACGGCTGTGGGGAGGAAGATCATAGTGCTATTTCTAAGTATTATGAAAAGCTAGTAGGTGATTTACGGATAAAATAATAAAGTTAGATATGGTAAATTTTGTCGGAGGAAATAGTTAGGCTGTTATGATATATTAAATTCATATGGTACCCAGATTTAATGTGTAATGTAGAAAGCGGAGGAAAGTATAATGGAGAAATGTGGCAAGAAATTGTTGAGTATCTTATTGTTGGGTGTTTTAGCTATAACATTGATGGCAGGCTGCGGCAGTAATGCAACGGAGTCAGATGATAGTATCGCAGCGACGAAAGAAAGTAGTGCTGCCAGTGAAAGCAGTACGACTTCAACGTCAAGTTCAAGTACAAGTGCGGAAATAGTTTTGATCACAGCGACTGGCAGTGGTGGAATTAATGACAGAGGATTTTTCCAAAGTACATATGAAGGCATACAAATTTTTTGTGAGGAAACAGGTCATAGTTATACCTATTATGAAACCAGTGATGATTCTGAAGATGCTTTTTTTGAAGCGATTGAAATGGCTGTCCTTAATGGTGCTCAAGTTATCTGTACAGCCGGCGCAAATTTTATTGGTATGATGGAGACAGTGTTTGAAACTTATCCGGACATTACGTTTATCTGCAATGAACTTCCTTATACTGAAGCGGCAGAGAATGCCCTTATTTATATTTTTAAAGCACAAGAAGCCACTTTTCTAGCAGGTGTTGCAGCAGTTTATGAGGGCTATACAGATATTGGCGTCATTTGTGGAAAACAAATTCTACCTAATATGCGTGGGGGATATGGGTTTATGCAGGGAGTCAATTATGCAGCTGGAGAACTTGGGATCAAGAATGTTAACTTAAAGTATTGGTATTCTAATTCTTTTGAAACCAGTCCGGATATTCAATCTTATGCAGCTGCATGGTATGAAAGCGGAACAGAACTAATTGCTGCATTCTGTGGTGGCTCAGCACCGTCTATCTGGGCGGCGGCGGAAGGCGCAGGGGGACTTTGCATGGGTTGTGATATTGACCAGTATTTTGAATCAGATACGATTATAACCTCTTTTTTAAAGAACGTGGGAACAACGACGCAAGAAGGTCTTCGAGCCTGGGAAGAAGGAACTTTTGAAGGAAATAGAATCGTTAATGTTGGCATTGCGGAAGGTGGCGTAGGCCTTGCGATGGAAAATTCTAAAATGGTAAACTTTACAGAAGAAGTATACGAAGAATACTATAACAAACTTGTGAATGGTGAATTTGGTGAACTTCTTACTGCCGAGGATGCAGAGACACCAAATGATTTATGGGATTTGATAGAAACTAAAAATATCACTTTCACTTATTATGAATAACAAATAGCTTTAAACTTGTTGATATGGAGGTATTTATGGATTATGCATTTGAAATGCTGAATATTACAAAGCGATTTCCCGGTATCATTGCTAATGATAATGTAACACTACAAGTAAAGCAAGGTGAAATTCATGCCATATTGGGGGAAAATGGTGCTGGGAAATCTACACTTATGTGTGTACTTTTGGGAATGTATCAGCCAGACGAGGGTAAAATTTGTATCGGTGGAAAAGAAGTGAAAATAGGTAATCCTAATGATGCAAATAAGTATAGGATTGGGATGGTGCATCAGCATTTCAAATTGGTGCATAACTTTACTGCTTTAGAAAATATTGTTTTAGGTGTTGAGCCAACGAAGCATGGTGCCTTAAATTTGGAAAAAGCGCGTAAAAAACTAGAAGAGTTAATTGGACGTTATGGTCTAAAGGCAGACCTTGATACTATCAACAGTGATATGACAGTTGGGATGCAGCAAAGAGTAGAAATTCTAAAAATGCTGTATAGAGACAATGATATATTGATTTTTGATGAACCTACTGCGGTTTTGACACCTCAGGAAGTTAGTGAATTAATGTTAATTATTCGTAATTTGGTAAAAGAAGGAAAATCAATTGTGTTTATATCTCACAAATTAGGTGAGATTATGGAAATAGCGGATCGCTGCAGCGTTCTTTGGAAGGGGAAATGTGTTGGCACCACCAATATTAAGGATACAACGAAGGAAGCCCTTTCAGAAATGATGGTTGGAAGAAAAGTCATTTTGATTCCCGAGAAAGCAAAACAAAAGCTGGGGGATATGATTTTAAGTGTAAGGTCGTTGTGTGTAAAGGATGGCAGAAGACAACATATGGCAGTAAATAATGCTTCATTTAGTGTTTGTGCCGGTGAAATCGTTTGTATCGCAGGAATTGACGGGAACGGACAGACGGAACTGGCACAAGCATTGACTGGTTTGATGAAATGTGAAAGTGGAGAAATCGTTTTCCAAGGAGAGAATTGGGAAGGGACAAGTGTACGTTATAGAAGCGTAAATGGAATGGCCCATATTCCGGAGGATCGTCATAAACATGGATTGGTATTAGATTATTCCATGGAAGAAAACCTCGTACTTCAGACTTATTTTGAACCTCGCTTTCAAAAGCATGGGATTATTAGACGGAAGGCAATTAAAGATTACTCAAATAAACTGCTAAAGCGTTTTGACATCCGTAGTGGGCAGGGAATTACAACCATTACACGGAGTATGTCAGGTGGGAATCAACAAAAGGTGATAATTGCACGAGAAATTGATCGAAACCCAAAATTGCTAATTGCTGTACAACCTACCCGTGGTTTAGATGTAGGTGCGATTGAGTATATTCATAATCAGTTAATCGAAATGCGAAATCAAGGACATGCCATCCTTCTTATTTCCTTGGAGATGGAAGAGATCATGAATATATCCGATAGGATATTGGTTATGTATAATGGAGAAATTGTATGTAATTTAGATGTAGATAAAACGACTGTATCGGAAATAGGGCTGTACATGGCAGGCTTAAAAAGGAGTGTGGACTAATGGAAGGAAAGAATAATAAAGGTCATTTTGAAAAGTTTTTAATATCTCCTATAACCATAAGCTTGCTGGCCACTGTCATTTCTGTTTTGATCGGATTGGTTTTAGGTGGTATTATTTTAGCTGTTTGTAACATGGAGCAATTAATTCCAGGTCTTGGCACTATCATGACGGGAGGGATTAGGCTCACAGGAGGAGTCAAAGCGATGGCTCGGTTTTGTTATTATGCTATGCCATTAATTATGTGCGGTCTTTCTCTTGGTTTTGCATTTAAAACGGGTACATTAAATATTGGTGCCTCCGGCCAATATTGGGTGGGCGCATTTGCAGCTATCATTGTAGCCAGCGCCGGCTACAATACCTTTGGGTCATTTACATGGGTGATAGCGGTACTTGCAGCAGCTGTGGCAGGAGCAGTATGGGCATTGATCCCAGGTATTCTTAATGCATATCGAAACGTTAATATAATAATTTCAGGAATAATGATGAACTATATAGGTACCTATATGGTAAGTATTCTGATTAAAAATGTTAAGTTAGTTTATGAAGCGGATCAATCGAGAACGTTGTCCATTCCTGAAGGTACGATTTTACCTAAATTGGGATTGGATAAATTACTTCCGAGTTCTGGTGCCGGTGCCAATGCTGGAATTTTGATTGCTATTGCTTTAGGTTGCGTCATGTACTTTATTGTAAATAAAACTATTTTAGGTTATGAACTTAAAACATGCGGTTTTAACCGGGAAGCGGCAAGGTATGCCGGTATTAGTGAAAAACGATCAGTTGTATTGTCCATGGTCATTGCTGGAGCATTAGCAGGAGTTGGTGGAGCGCTTGTATATTTATCAAGCACGGGAAACCGCTTGCCAATTACAGATACAGTAAGTGGTATTGGATTTACCGGTATCGCTGTAGCCCTATTGGGCATGATGAATCCGCTTGGAATTATTTTAGCAGGATTTTTTGTTTCTTATCTTAATGTGGGAGGTGCGAATCTTCAAATGTTTGGTTTTTCATCTGAAATTGTTGAGGTTATACTGGCGGTCATTATTTTTTCATGTGCTTTTGCCCCCAAAATTAAAGATGGCTACTATACCATGATAAATAAACTTTTCCAAGAGAAAGAAGTAGAACATACACAAGAACAAATAAAGGGGGTGAAGAAATAATGAGCGTCATCATTTTTTTTATACAACAAGTCATTCTTTTTACTGTTCCTTTAATTGTTGCAGGTATTGGAGGCATGTTTTGTGAGAGAAGCGGAATTATCAATATTTCTATTGAAGGAAATATGATAGTAGGTGCTTTTTGCGGCTGTTTATTCTTACACTTTGCACCGGAGTCTCTCCATGGGCAATTCGCATTTTTTTGTGCAATGGCCATTGCAGCTATGGCAGGATTAGTTTATGCTTCTTTTCATGCACTGGCATCTATTAACTTAAAAGCCAATCAGGTCATCAGTGGTATTGCGCTTAACATTGCGGCACCGGCATTATCTATCTTTTTAGCCCGTCTTATCATTGGTAAGCAGCAGATTGGATTTACAAATTCATTTAGAATTGAGGCAGTACCAATACTAAGTAAGATTCCCTTTCTAGGCGATATTTTTTTCCGAAATGTGTATATATCTTTATACATTACGATAGGAATTATTATTATCGGAGGTTTTATTGTACGTAAAACTCGTTTTGGTATGCGACTGCGTGCCTGTGGAGAATATCCTCAGGCAGCAGATACAGTAGGAATAAATGTGTATAAGATTCGTTGGATAGGTGTCTTAACTTGTGGCTTTTTAGCGGGTTTAGCGGGTGTAATGTTGGTGGTTTCGACTGCAACAGAATTTAATGCAGGGGTATCGGGTTATGGTTTTTTAGCAGTATCTGTTTTGATTTTGGGTCAGTGGAACACAAGAGGGATTGTTTTAGCCTCCATATTTTTTGGTGTTATGAAAACACTTTCGGCAGTCTACTCAGCACTGCCCATACTGGACACCCTTAGTATAGATGCGTTCTATTATCGGATGCTGCCCTTTGTAGTAACCTTGGTTGTTTTAGCAGTTTCATCGAAACACGCTTTTGGGCCGGCTGCAGCAGGTGAACCTTATGATAAAGGAAGACGCTGAATACATAAAATTTCTCACCATGATGTGCTATAGGAGAAAAATAGAAGGGGATTGCTGATGAAAAATAGAAAGTTTTTTACGAAAACTCCACCATTGTCTCACCCATTAGCTAACTTTAATGGATTTTATCCTAGTACAACCCTCTTAAAAAAGGGAGATGTGCACACTGCAGGACATAAATCATTAGAGTGTGATATTGTATTTGAAAGAGATGTTCTGGTTGAATTAAGGGATAAAATCAAGGTAAGGATAGACGTATTTCGACCAAATACAGATGAAAAAGTTCCTGTGATTTTATGTTCGAGTATTTTTGGTAAAAATGGTTCCTATATTACTTATGATTTTGTGGCAGAAAGATGTGGAAGTGCAAATCGATGTAATGTTCCCAGAAAAATGACTTCTGGATTAGATGCCTTTGAATGCCCCGATCCAGGATTTTGGTGTCTGAATAATTATGCCATCGTCTACATGGATCCAAGAGGTGTAGGAATGTCCGAAGGAGACGCACATTATTTTGGAACCCAAGATGCCACTGATAATTATGACGTCATTGAATGGCTGGCAAAGCAGGAGTGGTGTAATGGAAAAGTGGCAATGGGCGGCAATTCCTGGCTAGGCATTACGCAATGGTATACAGCAGCATTAAGTCCACCTCATCTAACCTGCATAGCTCCTTGGGAAGGACATGGGAATATGTATGTGGATGAGTATATGCGTGGAGGGATTCCGCATATTTCTATCGTGCGGGTGAATATGTGCTATGGAAATAATCATATGGAAGATTTGCCGGCAGCAATGAAAGCCTATCCTTTAATGAATGATTATTGGGAGGATAAGGCGGCAGATTTTGAAAAAATTACAGTACCTGCCTATGTTGTGGCCAGCTACACAAGTCAAGTGCATGCAAGGGGAACCTTTGACGGCTTCAGACGAATTTCTTCGAAAGAGAAATGGTTAAGAGTCCATAATAATCAGGAATGGGGAGATTTACACAGACCTGAAAATGAAGAAGACTTGTTAAAATTTTTTGATTTTTATCTGAAGGAGATACCTAATGACTGGGCTAAAACATCCAGAGTGCGCTTGTCAGTTCTGAATCCGGGTCATCAAGATATTGTTTACCGTAATGAGGAAACATTTCCGTTAGAGCGTCAAAATCTTAAAAAAATGTATCTCGACATAGATAAGATGTCCTTAAACGAGGTCAAGCCTGAGGTGTCTGCCACAAAAAGCTATATCAGTGATGATGGTCAGGACACTTTGAGTTTTACTTATATTTTCAATGAGCGAACAGAAATAACTGGATATATAAAGCTGCATATATGGGCAGCTGCAAAAGAGCATTATGACATGGATATCTACGGAAAAATCAGTAAGAAAAATAGTAATGGAAAGTATCTCTTCAATGATGCTGTAACTTACCAGTATGGTGGTCCTAACACTATGCTCAGAGCATCCTTAAGGGAACTGGATAGAGAAAAATCATCGATATGTGAACCGGTACATACATTTACCAAACCGCAGCTTTTAAATCCAGGTATCCCAATTATACTGGAAATGGGATTCTGGCCTACAAGTCTGTTGTTTGAAGCAGGAGAGCAGCTGGAATTGACAATTGCAGGATTTGATTATAAAGGTCTTGATTCACCTCGGGACAGTATCAGAGATAACGGTAATATCGGAGAGCATATCATTTACTCAGGAGATGAATATGATTCTCACTTGATACTTCCAGTTATTCCTCCTAATAATAGTTAGCGCTAACAAATATTCCGCTTATCTGGTATACCTGCTTGACACCTATCATATAACAAGTTAAAATTTAATTAGTTGAATTTTTGAGAATCAGGGTGAAGACATGGGTATCGTACCAATAAAAAAAGAGAGTATCAGTGAACAGGTTTATAAGCAATTAAGAGATAATTTAATTGATGGCACGTGGAAGGCGGGAGATAAAATTCCATCAGAAAACGAACTGGCCAATGCTTTTGGCATTAGTAGGGTATCTGTTCGTCAGGCATTGTCGAAATTGATGACTTTAGGATTAATCGAAACACGCTTGGGAGAGGGTTCATTTGTGAAGCGGATCAGACCGGGTGTGTATATGAAGGATATGATTCCTTTGCTTTATTTAAGCCAAGAGTCTACGGAAGAAGTTCTGGAGTTTCGTCAGATTATCGAGGTGGAGACGGCCGGAGTGGCGGCATTGAAAATGACGGAGAAGGATATTCTGCAATTAGAAGAGAAATTTCGGCTGATGCAGAAATATCGAGATGATTTAATTCGATATACGGACGAAGATTTAAATTTCCATAAGATTATTGCATATGCCACGGACAATTCTATGGTGATACAGATAACGGATATTCTCCAAGATGTTTTAAGAGAAACTATTAAGAATCTTACTACAAAAGTGGGAGTTTCAAATGGATTATACTATCATGAACAATTGATTAAGGCATTTAAGGAAAAGGACGCTGATCAGGTCAAGAAGTTGATGCATAAGCATTTGGCTGAGTTGAAAGAGGATTATAGTAGCTAGTGGTAATTGGGAGGGAGACTTGCGAATGGCTAACATTACCATTAAAGATATTGCTAAAGAAGCAGGCGTTTCTAAAGCGACGGTATCTCGCGTTCTTAATAAGCCACATATTGTCGAACCCGAAACAAGAACTCGAGTGGAGAACGTTATTAAGAAAAGACACTATTCCCCTTCAGCAACAGCAAGAAACTTATCCAGGCGAACATCTGATACGATTGGATTTGTGGTGCCTGAAGTGGATAACCCATTTTTTGGAGATATCCTTCGAGCAGTGGCTAATGCAATTGAAGATTTTCAATTAACATTGATCTGCTGCAATACAGACGATAGCATGGAAAAGGATCTAAAGGCGTTAGTTATGTTAAAGGAGCAAAGAGTAAGAGGATTGCTCTACACACCGGCAGTTGATTATTGTAGTAAAGAAGAGAGAGAACACCTTACAAAGATTCTAAGTGAGATGGAAACACCGGTTGTTATAATGGATCGTCACGTGGATATCGGGGATTTTGATGGTGTTTATTTTGATGATTATCAAGGGATGTTCAATGCAACAAAGGAATTGATTAACCAGGGGCATACTAAAATTGCGATTATTAATGCAACACTAGAGAGAGTTTTAGCGCGCACCAGGCGTGATGGCTATATAGATGCATTGAAAGCATCAAATATTCAGCCAGAAGAGAGATATAACTTTGAAGGTGATTACGGAATGACAAAGGCATATGAATTGTCTAAAAAACTATTTGATATGGAAGATAGGCCTACAGCGGTAATAACCTGTAATAATCGAACAACATTAGGCTTTATAAAGGCACTGCGTGAAAGAAAAGAAAAAGTTCCGGAGGATATCGTGTACGTTGGCTTAGATAGAATTGAGGAGCTGGATGTTATGGGCTATAAAATGAACTATATTGAACGCGACGGCAAGATAATGGGACAGAAGGCATATGAATTATTAGCCAGGCGAATTAAATGTTATGACGAACCTGTACAAGAAGTAATTTTAGAAACGAAGCTGCATCTTCATTATATATGATGTGACAAAAGAACAAAGAGGGCATTTTATGCGGCGAATGAAACCGGTTACATGAAAAGGAGGAGAAAATGAGACGACCTAAAATTTTAGTAGTCGGAAGCATGAATATGGATATATATATATATGACGTGCCTAGGATTCCGGCAATAGGAGAATCAGTAATGTGTGGTAACTATGCATATGCTACGGGGGGGAAGGGCTCTAATCAGGCGTTGGCTTGCGCCCTGCAAGGGGCAAATGCCGTGATGGTCGGGCGTGTTGGGAAAGACCGCAATGGATATGCTTTAGAAGAGCGGTTAAAAGGGATAGGTGTTGACACCAGCCATATGATTTTTGATGAAGAGGCTCAAACAGGGCTGGCTATTATGAATGTTACAAAAGAGGGGAAATATTTCTGCTGTGTGGCGCTAGGCGCAAATACAAAGATTTGTCCTCAAGATGTTGAAGCCGCATTTGTAAATGAGGAATATGATATGCTGGTCATGCAGTTGGAAATTCCTCTTGAAACCGTTTACCGTACATATGAGATGGCTTCCAGACGTAAGATCCCTGTTTTTCTAGATGCAGGGCCAGCCATGTCTATTCCGTTGGATCGGCTAAAAGGAATCTTTGTGATATCTCCCAATGAAACGGAGACAGAGGCGCTTACCGGAATCAAAGTTGATACGCTAGAGAGGATTGAAATGGCAGGAAAACAACTATACGACAGGGTGAATCCTAAGTACGTTATCCTTAAGCTGGGGAGTCGGGGGGCATACCTATATGATGGTGAGCAAGGTAAGCTGATCCCTGGTTTTAAGGTCAATGCGATCGATAGTACAGCGGCAGGAGATACCTTTGGAGCAGCGATTGCAGTTCAGTTATGTAAAGGAAAATCAATAGAGGATGCCATTCGTTTTGGACATGCGGCAGCGGGTATTTGTGTTTCAAGAAAAGGAGCGCATCCTTCCATTCCTACGGAAAAGGAAGTTGTTCGTTTTTTACAGCAGCGGTTATAAAACTGCATATATGAGGAGGAATATACATGATGAAGAGATTTATTTCACCATCACTGATGTGCATTGATTTGTTGAATGTGGAACGTGATGTTAGCGTTTTAGAAGCAGCAGGGGTAGATTACTTACATATAGATATTATGGATAATCATTTTGCTCCCAATATCACATTGAGTCCTGATTTTATGAGGGAGTTGAGAAGAATAACGAAAATACCATTAGATGTACATTTAATGATAGAACATCCGGAACAGTCCTTTGATAGGTTAAAAGGCTGTGCAAAGGATGATATTGTCAGTATTCACTTTGAATCTACAGTGCATATTCAAAGGGCTTTGGAAATGTTAAAGGCATTAGGTGTCAAAGTAGGTTTAGCATTAAATCCGGGAACTCCCCTGACTGCTTTAGAAGAGCTGCTGCCTGACATAGATGTGGTGCTTGTTATGACGGTTAATCCAGGCTTTGCAGGACAAAAGCTTGTGCCGGCGACTCTGCCTAAGATAGCCAGAGTTAGGAAAATGCTAGATGAACGGGGATATGACGATATATTAATAGAAGTAGATGGGAATGTAAGCTTTGAGAATGCGGTGAAAATGCATGCGGCAGGGGCTAATATCTACGTTGCAGGCAGCTCAAGCGTGTTTAGTGATGAGGGGACTATTTTGGATAATACAACTAAAATGCGTAAAATTATTAGTGATAAAATCCGGTAATACTATTGAAAAAATCATATAAACATTTATAATTAAAGATGAAATAATATGGAAGGAAGATGTAAAAAATAGGCGTGAAGATTAACGAATGATATGGAGGAAGTAAAATGGCAAGTATTAAACTAGGCTTTGCACCAACCAGAAGAAGTGTTTTCAGTGCACCGGATGCAGTCAAATACAGAGGCTTGACAGCGGACAGATTAAGGGAATTGAACATTGATTTTGTCGATATTGATGACATAAACGAAGAGGGGCTTTTGTATGATGATAAAGATGTAGGGCGGATTGCGGCTAAGTTTAAACAAGAAGGTGTTGATGGCCTTTTGTTACCCCACTGCAACTTCGGGACAGAATATGTATGTGCAAGGCTGGCAAAGGAGATGAACCTGCCGGTTATGCTATGGGGTCCTTTAGATGAAAGACCGGATGAAAATGGCGTGCGATTAAGAGATACGCAGTGCGGGCTTTTTGCAACAGGAAAGGTATTGAGGAGATTTCAGATACCATTTACATATGTTACTAACTCAAGACTAGATGATCCGGTATTTGAAAGGGGAATCAGAGACTTTATGGCAGTCTGTAATGTGGTGAAGGTCTTTAGCCATATGCGGATCCTTCAGATATCAACACGACCCTTTGATTTCTGGACAACGATGTGTAATGAAGGTGAACTGCTTGAGAAATTCAACATACAACTGTCGCCTGTTCCGATGACTGAGCTGATGTGTGAGGTTGACTCAGTAAAGGCAGAGGGCAAGAAGCTCTCTGATACGATGACTTATATCAAAGACAACATGGAGGTCAAGATCAAAGATAACGAAGTGGAGAATGTGGCGGCTCTTGCAGTGGCTATGGAACAATTAACAGAGAAATATGGGTGCCATGCAGCGGCGATCCAGTGCTGGAATGCGCTTCAGACTGAGCTTGGAGTGATGCCCTGCGCGGCTAATGCGATTTTAAATGAGAAGGGTATTCCCGTCGTATGCGAAACAGATATTCATGGCGCAATCACAGCTCTGCTTGTGGAAGCCGCAGCAATGGGAGAAACAAGAGGCTTCTTTGCAGACTGGACCATCCGCCACCCGGATATCGAGAATGGTGAGCTTTTGCAGCACTGCGGTCCATGGCCGATATCGGTGGCACGCAATCAACCGCAGCTTACCTACCCACTGGCATTTGACTATCCGGGAAGCCTTACTGCCGAGGCTAAGCATGGGGAAGTCACACTTTGCAGATTTGATGGAGATAACGGCGAATACTCCTTGCTGTTGGGTAATGCTAAAGGCATTGATGGACCAAAAGGAATGGGAACCTATCTTTGGGTAGAGGTTGACAATATCAAGCGATTGGAAGCTAAGATTGTTGAAGGACCCTACATTCATCATTGTGTTGGCATCCATAAAGATATTGTGCCGGTATTGTATGAAGCCTGCAAATATATGGGTGTAAAGCCAGATTTTTATGATCCGATCGAAGAGGATGTCAAGGCATACTTAAGAGGAGAATAAAAATGTTGAAAAGCCCACAAGGCAATCATAATTAATGCCTTGTGGGCCACTCGCTAATAATCAAGTAAAGCTAACTTTCTTAACAGTTCCTTCAATGCTTCTTCTTCCTTGGCGGACATGGTAGAAAACACTTCTTGATTAAAGGCCTTCACCACGGCAACTACGTCCTTCTCCAAGTCTCTGCCCTTGTCTGTCAATTCCACTTGTATGTAACGCCGATCCTCTTTGCTGATGTTTCTTATAATCAGCATCTTCTTTTCCATTCTCTCAAGAACTCCGGAAACTGTTGAGTTCTCCAGCATGAGCAACTCCGCAATCTGCTTGGGGCTTGTGGCGTTCTCCTTCCAAATGCAGTCAAGCACGCCATACTGTACCGGAGTCAAATCGAATTGGGATAGCCTGTTGCTGAGAGATTGAAATATGTTATGTTGTGCTGTAGTCAGCAGGTAGTTAATGCATTGCTTTAATTCCATAGATGTTTCTCACTCCTGATTCTTATACTATATGTCGCATCTAACTCGTTTTGAAATATTATACCATATATTATATATGACTGTATCTCTTTTTGTGATTGCTTTAAGAATCTACTTAAGAATCTGTTCAAATTTCATCTATCGCTCCTTACAAATCTCTGGTTAATGAGTTCCATTCAACATTATATGATTAGTATACATACAATCAATATGGCAAATAGTTGGTATACTAATTGTAATTCCTAAATTATGGATTTGTCAAGTATTATCACTATGAAAAAATCAACAAACTTTTCTGTTATTCTTTTAACACTAAGCCTATTGACTTTTACAGAAACTACTACTATATTAAGATAATAAGAATAATAATTAGCATACAAAGTATTGGCATAGATAATACTTTATGAAGCTAATGTGTGTAATAACCCACTAACGTTAATGATGGATAATAATTCATCAAAATCTTAAGGAGGACTACATTATGAATAATCTTTTGTTGGAAGTCGAGAACCAGGTTGCTGTCGTAACGATCAACCGTCCGAAATCATTGAATGCACTCAATAGCGAGACACTATCAGAATTGAATCAAGTATTAACTGGAATTCAGGAACGAAAAGATGTTAAGGTGGTTATACTTACCGGTTCCGGTCTGAAAGCCTTTGTTGCCGGAGCGGACATTTCTGAAATGGTGAATGCGTCTCCTGTAGAAGGGCGTGATATGGCTCTGCTTGCCTGTGATGTTTTTCTGAAGCTGGAGAATATGCCTCAGGTCACGATTGCCGCAGTGAATGGCTATGCTTTAGGTGGAGGTTGTGAGATTTCCATGGCATGTGATATAAGGATCGTTTCTGAGAATGCGAGATTTGGGCAGCCGGAGACTAGTCTTGGCATTATTCCCGGATTCGGCGGAACCCAGAGACTTGCCCGTCTCATCGGTAAAGGACGAGCTAAAGAGATGATTTTCACCTGTGCTCAGGTAGATGCTAAAGAAGCGTATAGAATCGGTCTTGCTAATAAAGTGGTGCCGCTTGAAGAGCTTCTTCCCAGCTGTAAAAAGATGGCTGATACTATAATCTCCAAAGGCAGCTATGCTAATTCGCTGGCAAAGGCAGCTATTAATTCAGGTTTAGATATGGATCTTGCCAATGGTCTGAAATATGAAGCAGATTTATTCGGTCTTTCCTTTGCAACTGATGATAAAAAAGAGGGAATGACTGCATTTTTAGAAAAAAGGAAGGCGAATCTAACAGATTTTTAAAATAACAGTAGGAGAATAACCATGGGAAAAATTAAAGTTATATCTGCTTGCGAAGCAGCAGATATGGTCAAAGATAATATGACAATTTCTACAAGCGGCTTTGTTGGAAGTGCCATGCCTGAATCTTTATCAAAGGCTTTGGAGCAACGTTTTTTAGAAACCGGAACGCCGAAGAATCTGACACTTTTCTATGCGGCGGCGCAAGGGAATAGAGATGGCAGCGGCGCAGATCATTTTGCTCATGAAGGCATGACGAAGAGAGTGATCGGCGGGCACTGGAATATGGTTCCAAAGCTAGGCAAACTGGCAATGGATAATAAAATAGAAGCCTATAATCTTCCTCAAGGCACCTTATCACATCTTTTACGTGATATAGCTGGACACCGTCCGGGAACCATCACTCATGTGGGGTTAAACACATTCGTAGACCCCAGAATAGAAGGCGGCAAGCTAAACAGCATCACAACAGAAGATATCGTGGAAGTAGTGGACATTCTGGGAACTGAAAAACTAATTTATAAATCTTTTCCGATAGATATTGCATTTATCCGCGGAACTTATGCGGATGAAGATGGCAATATCACCTTAGAGCGTGAAGCTGTGACTCTGGAAGCCACCTCTATTGCCCAAGCGGTTAAAAACAGTGGCGGGACAGTCATTGTTCAGGTGGAGAAGATGGTTGCCGGTGGAACGCTTGATCCAAGGTTGGTAAAGATTCCTGGCATATATGTAGATGCCATTGTTGTTACAGAACAAAAAGAAGATCATGCACAATGCATTGGCTGTGAGTATGATGGAAGTTTAACCGGTGATTACCGAATACCGCTTGGCGACATTGAATGCCCCAGCATGTGCACGAAGAAAATCATCGGCAGACGGGCGGCGATGGAATTAACTGAGAATGCAGTGGTGAATTTGGGCATAGGAATTCCTGAGTACATATCTATGGTGGCAAATGAAGAGGGTATTGGCGATTATATGACCCTAACCGTCGAAGCAGGTCCGATTGGCGGCGTTCCTCAGGGCGGTGCCCGATTTGGTGTATCAATAAATCCTCAAGCCATTTTAGATCAGGCCTATCAGTTTGATTTTTATGACGGTGGTGGACTGGATATTGCGTTTTTAGGTCTTGCACAGGCTGATAAACAAGGGAATATCAATGTTAGTAAATTTGGACCTAGGATTGCCGGCTGTGGTGGTTTCATAAACATTACACAAAATGCTAAGAGAGTCATTTTTTGCGGCACTTTTACCGCAGGTGGCTTAAAAACAGAAGTGGAAGACGGTAAATTGGTTATTTTGCAAGAGGGCAGAGAGATTAAGTTCAGAGATCATGTGGAACAAATCACTTTCAGCGGACTCTATGCAAATAAAACTGGTCAGTCTGTTATGTATATTACAGAGAGGGCTGTGTTTGAGCTGAGGAAGGATGGCGTCTATTTGACAGAGGTTGCCCCCGGCATTGATGTTCAAACACAAATAATAGATTTAATGGAATTTGAGCCTAAGTTAGAGGGGACACCTAAGCTCATGGATGGAAGAATTTTCATAGACAAATTAATGCAACTAAAAAATTAACCTGGGGGGGTAACATATGGATTTACAAATTTTAGTTCTCGTAATTGCTATTGTTTTATTTGGAGTATTGGCTTTCAAACAGATTAGTGCGATTATATTAGCGCCTCTTGTCGCTATATTTGTAATCGTTTGTACAAGATCGCCTATCTTAGAATCTCTGCAAACAGCTTTCATGCCGGCAGCAGCAGATTATTTTATGAAGTTTTTCCTCACATTCTTTGTGGGTGCATTGTTTGGAGCTGTATATCAATTTACTGGTGCTGCTGAGTCTATTGCGCGTTTTTTTGCCGGACTTTGCAAGGGGAAATTCATTGCTCCCCTAATCATGCTCATCACAGGTGTTTTGACATATGGCGGCGTCAGCGGCTTTGTCGTTTTCTTTGTTGTTTATCCGATCGCATTGCAGATGTTTAAGGAAGGTAACTTGACAAGGCGGTTAATTCCGGCAGCGATTTCCGCAGGATGCTGGACCTGGTCTATGAGCGGTCCAGGATCTCCTTCCATACAGAATGCCATCGCTATGAAGAATCTTGAGACACCGGCTACAGCCGCATTTATCCCATCCCTGATTACAAGTGTGATTATGTTTTTATTAATATTTGTATGGCTGGAATGCCGATCCAAAGTTTTTACAAAGAAAGGGATCCGTTTTGTTGACACTTCCCTGACTTATCAATTGGACGGCTCCGAAACGTCAGCCGATGAAGAGAAGAAATTGCCTAATGTCGTCATTTCGTTTCTGCCAATTGCGGCAATATTGATTAGCTTTAACTATAAGCAGCTTCCCGTTGAAACCTCAGTTATCATTGGTGTTATTTTAGCTATCGTCTTGCTTTTCAAATGGGTGAAGGAAGGCGTTAACGGGTGGATCAAGGTGTTGAACAAAGGCGCAGGTGATTCAATAGTCGCCATTATAAATACTGCTATTGTTGTTGGTTTTGGTGGTGTAGTTCGGGAAACGGAGGCCTTCAAAAATCTTGTCGATGCATTGAAGAATCTATCAATGAATCCATTATTATTTGTAATGATTACCGTTGCGATTTGCGCAGGTGTTTGTGGTTCTGCTTCCGGTGGAATGGGTGTTGCTTTTAACGCACTGAAGGATACATATATTAAAATGGGTATTGACTTGCAGTACGTGCACCGTATTTCAACCATAGCCGCAGGAACCTTAGATACATTGCCTCACCAAGGTGCACAGATCACTTTATTGGGAATTTGTAAATTGACCCATAAGGAAGCATATTGGGATATTGCAGTAACGCAAATATTTATTCCGTTCATAGCATGCGGCATATTTATTCTGTTAGCAGCTATAGGCTTATAATAATAAAAAAGAGTCTCTGCACATGGAAATCTCAAGATCTGTGTGCAGCTTTTTTTTATTTATAATGAAAGTCCTACAGGAAGGGTAAGGTATAATGAAAAGACTATCGTATATTAGTGTACTATATCCATTTCAAGGCGAAAGCTTGACAAAAATCAAAAACAAGTATAAAGTGAGGAAAAATAAATCTTAGGGAGTGAAATGGAGAGATGAATATTATTTTTGATATTGGAAATGTAATTTTGACCTATCAGCCGGAGGCGTTCTTGAAGGCATTATGGTCGGAGGAGGTTGATGCCAGCGCTTTATATGAAGTGATTTTTGCTTCAAAGGAATGGGTATTATTAGATGCAGGACTGATATCGCACGACGAGGCAGTGAAACGCATGTGCACTGCCTCCCCTGAGAACGAGGAATACATTAGGCAGACGATGGGATGCTACTTTAAAATGTTTAAGCCATTTCAAGAAACGGTTCTGTTTTTGCAGGAATTAAAGGAAAAAGGGGCAAGGTTGTATTATTTGTCAAACTTTCATAAAAAAGCCAGTGAGTGGATATTGAAGGAATTCCCCTTCTTCTCTTTGTTTGATGGCGGTGTTTTTTCCTGTGATGTGCACCTTAATAAGCCCGATGAAAGAATTTATCAATGCCTGTTAGAAAAATATGGGTTGAAGGCAGAAGATTGTGTTTTTTTTGACGATGTGAAAGAAAATGTTGATGCTTCAAGCGCATTTGGAATAAAAGGAATACAGTTTTTTTCTGTTTCAAAGTCAAAAAAGGCACTTGAAGAATAATTTTGATTGCTTTTGAATCTTATATAAGTTAACATAGATATAGCTTTTGAATTTATTATCTGAGGAGAGATTGATAAATGCGTGTCACATCAAAACAAATTGCTGAGCTAGCAGGAGTTTCCCGGGGAACTGTAGACAGGGCGTTATATGACAGAGGAAGAGTGGATCAAAAAACGGCTGAAAGAATTAAGAAGATTGCGAAGGAGTTAGGCTATCAGCCGAATACCGCAGGCAGAGCTTTGGCACTATCAAGAAATCCGATTAAAATTGGGGTCATTGTGCAGCTATGTGAGACTCCATTTATGCAAGAGGTACTGAATGGTGTAGAAAGTGCAAAAGATGAGATTGAGCTTTTAGGCGGACAGGTGTTGTTGCGGAAGATCGTCTCAATTAACCCAGGTGGCGTAATTGAGGCTATGAATGAGTTGTTAGAGCTGGGAGTGAACGGAATCGCCTTGGTTCCAAGTGATGATAAGCGCATACGCAGCAAGATCGATGAATTTGTCACCGAGCATCATGTAGGCATCGTAACCTTAAACTCTGATGCCTAGGATACAAAACGTCTTTGCTTTGTAGGGCAGGATGCAATAAGAAGTGGCAGGACAGCAGCTGGGCTCATGGGAGAGATACTAGGTCAAAAAGGTGCTGTTTCTGTTATAACAGGGCATGCGGATAACCTGTCGCTAAAGAATCGTGTAATAGGCTTCGTAGAAGAAATCAATCATAGTTTTCCTGATATCAAGGTGCTTCCTGTCGAATACGCACATGATGACCATCAAAGGGCAAAAGAGATTGCAGCAAAACAATTACAGGAATATCCACAACTGGATGGCTTTTTTTATACGTCTTACGGCGTTGGCGGCGTATGTGATCTGTTAAGGGAAAAACAATTGGATCAAAAAATAAAAGTAATTAGCTATGATTTGACAGAGGAAAAGATTGAAAACTTAAAGTCAGGCGCAATCAACTTCTTGATTGGGCAGGGATCCTATTTTCAAGGATATACGCCTGTGTTCATATTATTTCAAAAGTATTTTCAAGGGAAAGATCCGGAACGGGAATTCTTATATACTGATATTGAAATAAAAACTAAATATAACTTGTGATGAGCTATGTTATTTTTGATAGTGAAATTATACAAAAAGCGATCACACATTTGGTGTAAATAGTCAATAGACAATCAGAATCTTTTAAGATAGAATATGACTTATAAAGAGCACGAGCTCGTAAAGTTCTTTAAGTCAAATAAACAGATCTATGAAAGGGAGGGATAGCATTTGAAGATAGCATTCGACGTTGACGTGTTGGCTAAACAAATGGATATTAACCGTATGGTTCATCAGGTTGCTGATTGGGGATATAAGTATATTGAACAATCTCCTCATCCAAGAATCAATCCATTTTATAAGCACCCGCTATTTTCTAAAGAATGTGAGAATGAATACAGAAAAGCTTTAAAGGAAACAGGTGTGGAGATTTCTTCTTTTATTGTTGTATACCGGTGGTCAGGTCCTACGAGGGAACAGCAAAAGCATGCGATTACAAACTGGAAGAGGATGATCGAAGTTGCAGTTAATATGGGTGTTCCTGTCATTAATACAGAGCTGTCCGGTGACCCTAATCAAGAAGAGATTTGTAATGGAATGTGGTTCGAATCCATGGAAGAGCTGCTTCCAATTATCGAAAAGGAAGGTTTAAGAGTAGAGATTCAATCTCATCCATATGATTTTTCTGAGTTGAATAATGAGACTTGTGATATGGTCAAATCTTTCCGCTCGAAAAATTTAGGGTATGTTTATTCTTCGCCTCATGGCTTCTTTTATGACAAAGGGAGGGGTGATGTGCGCACGATGCTGCGTTATGCAGGTGATGAGCTGACCCACGTGTTATTTGCAGATACCTATAATCAGACATTGGATTGCCGATATATAGCTAATCCTCCTTGGCTTAACAGCAGTGGCAAAGCTGATATGACGATTCATCAACATCTGGCAATGGGTGAGGGAGATGTGGATTTTGAAGGCATCTTTGAGACTCTGCGAGAAATGGACTTTGCCAATAAGCAATTAGGAAAAGACGCCCCCAAGGTGGGCGGAGACAACATAGCCTGTGTTTCGATGTTTGGCTTCCCTGAAAGAATGGAGAAGCAGGCACCTGAGGCAAGGGAGAGAATTGAAAGAGAGCTTTTGAGGTAAGTGGCTGCTCAATATTTTTTGACAGTTTCGAGCTCGAGCCCTTTAATGAAAAGAGGTGGATATGCCTATGACAGATGCCAAGTATGTATTGGAAATGAAAAATGTTGTAAAAATATTTCCCGGAGTCAGAGCCTTAGATGGGGTTAATCTGAAAGTTTCTGAAGGAAAGGTACATATCATCTGCGGTGAAAATGGTGCAGGAAAGTCAACACTTATGAAGGTCATCAACGGTACATATGAAGCCGATGAGGGACAGATGTTTTATAAAGGAAAAGAAATTGGGAAGCGGACAGTTGAGGACACAATAAAAATGGGAATAGCCATGATTTACCAGGAGTTGAACCCGGTGCTGGATATGACTATTGCTGAAAATATATACTTGGGTCGAGAACCAATGAAGGGCATGCTCGTTGATTTTAAAAAATTATATGAAGACGCACAGGAATTATTAGATTCCCTTGAAATTCCATATAAGGCAAAGCAAAAGATGAGCGAGCTATCCCTAGCAGGGCATCAATTGGTCGAAATTGCTAAAGCCATTTCAATGGAAGCGTCTGTAATCATAATGGATGAGCCTTCTTCTGCGATAGCAGATGCAGAAATCGAAGTGCTTTTTAAACAGATTTTTGCTCTTAAGGAAAAAGGTGTGGCAATATTATATATTACCCATAAGATGGATGAGATTTTCCGAATTGCTGATGAAATCACTATCATAAGAGACGGTAAATGGATCGAGAGTGGGCCGGCACAGGATTATGATCCAGGGAAGCTAGTAGCCAAGATGGTAGGGCGCGAGATTACCAATGTATTTCCAAAGGAAGTTGATATTCCCATCGGCGAAGTTGTCATGGAGGCAGAAGGCTTAACTCAGGAAAGGTCAGACGGAGGTCGTTTTCGTGACATCAGCTTTAAGTTGCATGCGGGTGAAATCCTTGGATTTGCAGGGCTGGTTGGAGCTGGACGCAGTGAATTGATGCGGGCAATATTTGGGCTTGATCCAATATCATCGGGCAATATTTATTTAAATGGTAAAAAAATAAATATAAACCATACATCTGACGCAGTAGCAGCAGGAATTGCAATGATTAACGAGGATCGAAAGGGCTATGGACTTGTTCTTGGCAGAGACATCCGAGAAAACATTTCTTTAGCACAGATTAACCGCTTTATAAAAAATGGCCTGATTGATGACAAATCAATAGATAAAGTAACAGAAGAAATGGTGAAAATGCTAAAAATCAAAGTAGCCGGCGGCAAGGTAAAGGCAGCAACATTGTCTGGCGGTAATCAGCAAAAGGTGGTCTTGGCGAAATGGCTTATAGGGAAAGTGAAGGTAATGATTTTAGATGAGCCCACCAGAGGAATTGATGTTGGTGCAAAATCGGAAATCCATAAGCTGATGTGTAAGTTCGCAAGGCAAGGAATGGCAATCATCATGATTTCCTCAGAATTACCGGAGATTTTAGGCATGTCTGACCGGGTCATCGTTATGCAGGAGGGACAGATGAAAGGAATAATAAATCGTGAGGAAGCAACACAGGAAAAAATTATGCTCCTTGCTACAGGTGGGGGAATTGAAGAATGATTAATAAAAGTGATTCAGGGAAATTTAACTTTGGAGAATTTTACACAAGGTTCGGCACGTTCCTTCTGTTGGTAATTATTTTTTTGGCAGCATGTTTGTTTGTTCCAGGATTTTTTGGACGTGAAAACTTAACAAATATCCTGCGGCAGATTGCGGTAGTGGTGGTTTTAGCATTTGGTGTTGAATTTGTTATTATACTTGGCCATATTAATGTGGCACTGGGTTCGGAAATTGCTTTGATTGGCTGTATTTCCTGTATGGTCATGGTAGGCACACAAGCTACGTTGGGTGCCGGAGGGGCTTTAGTTGTATCCATTATTGTCAGTTTGTTAGTCGGTGTAGGTATTGGCGCTATGAATGGTTTTGTCATTACGAAATTTAATATTCCAGCTTTTATTATGACCTTGGGAGTCACTGAATGTGCCCGTGGGGCCGTCCTTTTATTAACAGGGGGAAAACCGGTGTCAGGGATGGCGGAGAATTTTAAGTTTCTAGGGCAGGGGTATATATTTAACGTGATTCCCGTATCTGTTATTGTCATGATTATAGTTTTTGTAGTGTGTTGGTTCTTGCTTAATAAATGTCGATTCGGACGTCATTTGTTTGCAGTGGGAGGAAACAGCAATGCGGCAGAAGCTTCGGGGATTAAAACTAAAAATATTGTTAGAAAAGCCTTTATTATTGATGGAATATGTGCTGCGATCGCAGGCATATTATTTATGAGCCGGATGGGGACAGGGCAGCCATCAGCCGGTTTAACCTATGAATTCAAGGCGATTACAGCCTGCGTTGTCGGTGGAACTTCATTAGCCGGTGGCTCGGGAACATTGGTGGGTACACTTATTGGTGCTGTTATTGTAGGAATTATTGAAAATGCACAGAACTTGTTGGGGATTAATGCATACTGGCAACAGGTCGTCAGAGGATTAATTATTTTAGTCGCAGTTATTATTGATGTTGTAACAAAGCGTGCAGCAGCAAAAGCTAAATAAAAAGGGGGAAAGTATAATGAAAAGAAGATTATTAGCAGTTGGAATGGTATATTTATTGGTTATGTCTTTGTTGGCAGGGTGCAGTACGGGAACAAATGGAGAAACAAATAAAGAAACGAATAACGCTAATACAGGAAGCGAAAATGATACGGCTGCCACAACAGGGGCAGCGTCTGGTGAAACATTTATAATCGGTTACTGTAATGGGGCGGATTCTGATGTCTTTATGGTTGCTAGAAAAAATGCTTTTATTGAAGCAACGAAAGATAATGCTAGTATTGAGATCAAATTTGCAGATGCGAATCAGGATCCTCAGAAGCAGCTTGGAGATGCCGATACCTTTATCGCTCAGGGTGTGGACTTGTTGATTTTGGTGCCTAATGATGCCGAAGCTATTGTTCCGGCGGTAGAATCAGCCAATGCAGCCGGTATTCCCGTGATCTGCCTAGGAATCAAGGCGGCCTCAGGTGATTATATTTATGTTGGCTCAGAGAATTATGATGCTGGACATATGCAGGGAGAATACTTTGCTGAAAACCTGCCGGAAAATGCTAAAGTTTTGTATCTTGCTGGAACAGCCGGGATGGATCATTCAGCAGCACGTCGTGACGGATTTAATGATGCATTGTCAGAAGCTGGACGTACCGATGTCGAAATACTGGCTGACCTTGACGGTAATTATGAAATGGCAAAGGCGATGCAGATCACAGAGGACTGGATTCAGAAGTATCCTGAATTTGATGCGGTGGTAGCGGCAAATGATCAGATGGCATTAGGGGCAGTTGAGGCGCTTAAGGGTGCGAATCGCTTAGAAGGAGTTATGATTACAGGAATAGATGGGCTAGCTGAGGCTTATGATGCAATAGTAGCCGGTGAAATGGTTCAGACAATCCTTCAGGATGCGCCAGGACAAGCTGATGCAGCATATGAAGTGGTCCAAAAGCTTATGAATGGAGAAACAATTGATAATGAAGTATTGGTTCCCTTCCAATCTGTGACAGCAGACAATGTTGAACAATTTCAATAGATGCATGTAAACCGATTGAATAACTATAGCAAGCAAGGAGACAGACGAGATAATGGAAAGTTCAATATTAAGAGTAGGCGTTGTGGGAACGGGAGCTATTGGGCGTACCCACATCGAAAGAATAAATAATAAGCTATCAGGGGCAAAGGTCGTTGTCTGTGCGGACAAGCATGTGGAATTTGGCAAAAAGGTGGCACAGCAATATGGACTAAAGGCATATGAAAGCGGAGCAGCGATGATTGCTTCCGATGAGGTGGATGCAGTTGTTGTTGCAACCTTGGATCCGGATCATGAAGAATATGTAATGGCGGCAATCAAAGCAGGTAAATATGTATTTTGCGAAAAACCGTTGGCGCCAGAGGCAAGCGCATGCAAACGCATTGTTGAGGCAGAGGTTACGGGTGGGAAACAGCTCGTACAGGTTGGTTTTATGCGAAGGTATGATCCTGGCTATCGTCAACTAAAAGAGGCTGTTAAGTCACGTCGATATGGCGAGCCATTGATGGTTCATTGTGCCCACCGCAATCCTTCGGTTCCTGACGACTATGACACACCCATGGCGGTAGAGAACTCTATGATTCATGAGATTGACGTATTGCGTTGGCTTTTGGATGAAGAATATGCAACAGCAGAGGTAAAATTTCCAAGAAAAACAAGAAAGGCATATGAGAATCTTAGGGATCCTCAGATCATGATTCTGACCACAAAATCTGGAATATATATTGATGTAGAGGCTTTTGTTTGCACTGGGCACAGCTATGACATAAAGTGCGAGGTATGCTGCGAGGATGCTATCTTAAACTTGCCAAAGCCGGCAACAATTGAGATTTTAGAAAATGCACACAGAGGGAATGATATTGATTCTGATTGGTCCACCCGTTTTGTTGATGCTTATAATATAGAATTCCAAGAGTGGATCGATGCGTGTAAGGAAGGCTGTGTAAAAGGTCCCAGCGCATGGGATGGCTATATCGGACAGGTAACGGCTGCGGCGGCATCAAAAGCTCGTGATGAGCAGATCATCGTCAATATCGAATATGATGAAATGCCGCAATTTTATAAAAAATAATAAGTCAGAAACCATGATAATTAAGGAGAGTCGAGGATATGAAATTATCAATTTGTACAGACGTGTATGCTGATCTTACATACACTGAAATGCTTGACAAGGTAAAGAGCTTGGGGATTGATGCAGTGGAAATGACAGCCGGAGGCTGGGGAGCCAGAAAGCATGTGAATACGGCAGAGCTTTTATCTGATGAGAAAAGATTACAGGATTTTAAGCATGAGCTTGAGCAGAGAGGAATGAGCATTGCGGCTCTTAATACCTCGTGTAATCAGCTATGGCCGTCTGAAACAGGTAAAATGTATTCGGAATCAATGTATGATTGTGTGCTTTTAGCTGAAAAACTGAGTGTTAAAAAGATTGTTTGTATGGCAGGACTTCCTGCCGGCAGTGCGAATGACACAACACCTAACTGGATTGTATCAACGGTGTCATGGCCGGATTTTATGATGCCGGCATATGAATATCAGTGGCGGGTGACCATCAGATGGTGGAAGGATTTTGTAGGGCACTGCAAAGCTCATGGGATTGAGAGAATTGCAATAGAAGAATTTCCAGGAACGATGGTTTATAATGTGGAAACGATGCTAAAGCTAAGAAACGAGGTGGATCCAATGATTGGGATAAACTTAGATCCTTCTCACATGATAGCCCTTGGATCGGATCCGATCGTATCTGTACGTGCCTTAAAGGATTGCATCTATCACGTACATGGAAAGGATATTCGTATTGAGCGTGGAATTGTAGAAAAAAATGGTCTTTTTGAGCCTAAACCCGTAACAGATACTGCCGAGCGTTCATGGAATTATGTTGCGGTTGGCTGTGGCCAGGATTTGAAATGGTGGAAGGAATTCTTTTCGGTTCTCAGTATGGTAGGATATGATGACTATGTGTCACTAGAGATGGAAGATTTAACGATGTCAGTTGATGCGGGTATTAGCACATCTATCGAGGCTCTTGAAATGTCCATAAGCCGATAAGCTAAATAAATTCCAATGGAGGCTAGCCTGTGATATAATATAGACATTACGTTGGAGGAGTCATAATATGGGAGTTACAATCAAGCAAATTGCAGAAATGGCAGGAGTACACCGTTCCACAGTAGATAAGGTCTTGCATCACAGAGAAGGCGTGAGTGATTCGGTTAGGCTGCGGATACAGAAAATTATTGACGAATGTAATTATCAGGCGAACCCCATTGGAAAAGCATTGAAAATGCAAGATAAAGAAATACAAATTGGAATTATTTTGCTTCAAGTAGATGCATTGCCCTACATCAAGGAAGGTATTGAAAAGGAGTTAAAACAATATCGTTCATTCCAGATCAAATTGGAATGCCATGAAATCGCTTATTCTGATGTGGATGGGCAGGCAAGAATTCTTCATAGTTACCGGAATCAGAAGAAGGATGGTATTATTATCATGCCTCTGAATGCGGAAGAGATCCTTTATGAAATTAATTGCTGTGATCAAGAGGGTATTCCCGTGGTTACAGTTAACACAGATATAAAACATAGCCTGCGGCTTTGCTTTATCGGGCAAGATGGCTATAAAGCTGGTAAAATAGCCGGAAGGCTGATGGGAGAATTTATCAATAGCACAGGGAAATTAGCTATATTTACCAGTGATATTGATGTGTGGCAATCCTTTGCCTTTGAGAATAGAGAAACTGGATTCAGGAAGGTTATAAATGAGTCGTTTCCCAAAATCAGTATATTGCCGAGTATTATAACAGGAGAAAGCCACTTGATTATGTATAGGGAGGTTAAAAAGCTTCTTGAAGAGCAAACAGATATCAAAGGCATTTTTATCACCTGTGGCGGTGTTAAGGAAGCAGGGGAGGCGATTAAGGAATCAGGCGGTAAGAACATAAAGTTGATTTGCTATGAAAATTATCCTGAGATTCTCAAGCTTTTAAAGGAGGAAATCGTTACGGTTACATTGGATTCTAAAATTGTAGAGCAGGGAATACAATCTGTTAATGTGTTGTTGGAATATCTGATTTATGATACAAAACCTTATCGGAGGCATTATTATTCGGATACTGTGGTTATGGTGAAGGAAAGCTTGTTGTGAACATGATGACGTTGTAGTTGAAAAAGAACCGCATTACCAAAATAAGATTATTTTGGTAATGCGGTTCTTTTTTAATGTAATTTTTATCTAAATATTCTGCTGATTTTTGTGGAAAAATAAATAAGATGTTTTTTCCTAACTTATAGGAAATGTTTGATTTGTACCAATTTAGTAGAAATGATATTCTGAATTTAGGATTTACCAGGGAGGGTAAAAAAGATGATGAATCTTCCATTAAGGCAAAAAAGGATTTTAAAAATGCTGTTAGAACAAGACGGATGGATTAAGGGAAAAGATATAGCCGAAGAAATGAATGTGACGATGAGAACTGTGAGAACAGATATTGCGATTATCAATGCGGCATTAAAAGAAAGTGATTGTCAAATTGAATCTTCCAGGCAGGAAGGCTATAGATTGAAAGGTGAGGATCAGGAGGTCATTCATCAACTTTTATTTGATAGAGACAAAATACCGAATACACCAGAAGAACGTATGCGGCTAGTCAGTATTCGGCTTTTAGAGACCGATGAAAACAGGCCTGAGGATATTGAGGATTTAGAAGAGGAAATGATTATCAGCAGAGCAACGTTAGAAACAACTATTTTAAAAGTGAAGACTGCCCTGGAAAGCCGTTCGAATCCTATTTATATAAAAAGAAAAGGAGGAAAAATCTGGGTATCAGGAGATGAAGAAACGAAACGATTTTTTCTGAGAGAATTAATTATTGATCGCACAGAACCCAATTATATGCTTTTAGATAACTATACTGTATTTTTCGGACCTGATATTCCAGAACTCATCAAAGAAATTGTTATAGATGCCCTAAAAGATAATCGACTGGCTATGACAGGGGATGACCTGCTGCATCTGGTTATTTACCTTGCCATCAAGCATATGAGAATCTCACTTGGTCATACACTAAGAGAAGAAAAAATTAATGAGTTTATCTCTGGGGACAACAACAGTAAAATGGCTCTTTATATTGCTGACCGTATAGAAGAATCTCTAGGTATAACATTTAATGATGCCGAAATGATGGATTTCGTTGTTCAACTATCCTTACTGCAGTTGATTTTTCACTCTGATGAACAAAAGGAAAAAAGTAAAAGTATGGTGGAACCTTATTTCGAAAACCTTATTGAAACGCTGCTTGAGGATATAAAGGAAAGATTCTGGCTGGATCTAACGGATGATGAAGAACTAAAGATAGGTATGACTATTCATATACAGCATATGGTCAATCGCATTAAAGATATCACAAAAATAATGAATCCGATATCTTTGCTTTTGAAAACAGAGTATCCATTTGCGTTTGAAATGGCTCTCTTCTTATATGAACGCTTTTATGAACTCTTTAATATCCGCCTTAATGAAGATGAATTAGGATATTTGGCAGCTTATTTAGGAGCGGCATTAGAGCGAATGGAGAATAGCAAAGAGGTCTCAGAGCTTTCGATTGCCGTGATCAGCAGTACCAATTATGGTGTCAGTCGCTTGTTAATGACTCGGCTAAAGTCAATTTATGGTGAAAGATGTCGTATATTGGGTCCTTTTACCATGTATGAGGAGAAAGAAATATTGTCGACACAGCCCTCATTAATATTAACCACTGGTCGTAAGCTTAAGATTGGGGGCGATCAAATGATTCCGCAGCTAAGAATATCGCCAATACTTAATGATAGGGATTTGGTGGAATTAAATAAAATGATTAATAATAAAAAAAGGGAATCATTTCATTACCCATTACCACAAGATATTCGTTTTTACTTCAATGAATCTTTGTTTTTCCCCTATCTTCCAGTGAATAGTCGTGAGGAGGCGATTCGTATTATGTCACAACGTTTAATTGAGAAGGGCTATGTATTTGAAGATTTTATTGAAAAGACACTGGAGCGTGAGAGCATTGCTGCAACAGCTTTTGCCAATGGGGTTGCTATGCCTCATCCGATAGAAGCCTGTGCCATATGTACCGCTATTGCAGTAGCCATCTTGGATAAACCTGTTGCTTGGGGAAATACTAGCGCACAGTTGATTTTTATGTTAGCTGTGAAAAAAGAAGATATGCCATATTTAAATCATTTTTTTAATATTACAGTTCGGTTGGTAGATGATAGTAATCTTGTTAGTCGATTGATGGATTCAAAAAATCTTGACAGCTTTTTAGCACAATTACTGTAGGCGAGGAGTGATAACAATGGAAAATTTTAAAGACTTAATAAAGCCGGAGATGATTATGAGCGGACTTGCGGCAAGAGATGCCAGAGGTGTACTGACACAGATGGTAGAATACCTAAAAGAAAGGGGATATGTAGAAGATGGTTATTTAGAAATGCTTTTAGAGAGGGAAGATGAATTTCCTACAGGGCTTGCGACGGAACCCTTTGCCGTAGCATTGCCTCACACAGACCCTGTTCATGTTTTAAAGCCATGTGTTTTAGTTTCAAAACTAAAAGATTCGGTGGAATTTCATGAAATGGGAAAAGAAAATGAATTAGTTAAGGTAAAATATGTGTTTGTCCTTGTGGTTGAAAAAAGTAAATATCATATGGATGTATTGCAGCGAGTTATTGGTATTTTTATGAATAAAAGTGTGATGAATCAATTGTATGAGGCGGAAGATCCTGTTGACATAGCCAACATATTATATGCCAGTTTCTAAGGAGGATTTTTTGAATATGGTACATACAATTAATGGAATCAATATTAAAAATTCTATAGTTATGGCACCTATGGCTACGTTTCACCCAGGAAATACGCATGGTCAGGTGACAGATCAAATTTGTGAGTTTTATGGTCGAAGAGCCAAGGGCGGTGTGGGCATGATTATAGTGGAAGCTTGCTCGGTGCATGAGGGCGGGAAGTTAACGGAAACCCAACTTGGAATATGGGATGATAGACAAATATCGGGTCATAGAAAATTAGCTGATATTATCAAAGGTTACCATACTGTAGCCTTGCTTCAAATCCATCATAGTGGAATTCGCAGTATTTCAGGTGAGCCGGCAGGTCCATCTGCTTACAAGGGCAAAATTAATGAGAAACACTATGATGCGAGAGAAATGTTAGTTGACGAGATTATTGAAATGAAGAAATGGTTTGTGAAGGCAGCGAGCCGAGCTCAGCAGTCAGGATATGATGGTGTAGAAATCCATTGTGCACATTCGTATTTGTTATGCAGCTTTTTATCACCATTAGCTAATTTACGTACAGATCAGTATGGAGTTGACTTAGAAGGAAGAATGCGGCTTATTGTAGATATCATCAGAGAAATTCATTTGATTTGTGGGAAAAGCTTTCTTGTTTCCGTAAGAATGGGCTGGGATGAGCCAGACATATTCACCTCTATAAAGATGGCAGAGGTATTTGCACAAGAAGAGATTGATTTTCTCAATGTCTCATCAGGGTTTGGCAGCAGTGGTTTTATGGATGAAAGGTTATTAGAGAAGACAGAAGATGATTTTCCTGAAAATATCCGAATATGGGGGGCGGCAAAGATTAAGAAAGCAATAAAATGTCCAGTGATTGCAGTAGGCGGCATCCGTCAGGTTCAGCAGGCAAAAGCGGTATTAAGGGGAGGATTTGCAGATTTTGTTGCTATTGGCAGGGCATTGCTATGCGATCCGGATTGGGTAAATAAAGCGGCAGATGGGAGAGAGATTGTGCTCTGTAGAAATTGTAAAAAATGCATGTGGGGTATAGAGCATCATAGATGCCCAAGTTTTAAGCAAGGGAAGGGGGGCATATGAATGAAAGGTATGATGCGATTTGGCTGTTTAGTAAAGAGGAGACAAGCTGAGATTAGAGAAATCCCATTACCTTCTGTGGGTGAGCATCAGGTGCTTGTAAAACAGCTGGTGTGTAACATTTGCACAGCTGATTATGGTCAATGGCTGGGAGCAAGGGAACATCAGGGATATCCTGCGGCCTGTGGGCATGAGGCGGCGGGTGTAATTATAGAAAAAGGGGGCAAGGTTCTGGAACTGGAATTAGGAGATTTGGTTGCAGTTGCCAATAATTATTGCGGCGAATGTACACCCTGCCGAGAAGGTAGGCAAAGTGAATGCACGATAAGAAGCAGTTTTGATGATTATGGCGATGGATATAAAGGCAGAATGGGGTTCGCCAATTACTGTGTAAGAAATGTCACAACAGTAGTCAAGATGAATAGAGAATTAGATCCACGGGAAGCTGCATTTCTTGAGCCGATTGCGACCGTTGTGAAAGGAATTAGGAAATTACGATTAACTGGGCTTCAAACAGTGGTTGTCATCGGTGGAGGAACGATGGGAATTCTCAATGCACAGGTGGCAAGAGCTTATGGTGCCAGGGTTATGGTCAGTGAGATGATGCCAAACAAATTGAAAATAGCAAAAGATATGGGGTTTTTAACAATAAATGCAGGAGAAGCTGATCCTGTGGATACAGTTATGAAATTAACTGATGGCAGAGGCGTGGATGCTGTTGTTACCGCCGTGAGTACGGCTAAGGCTAATAATCAGGCTAAGGAAATGTTGAAAAAAATGGATGGTAAGCTGCTCGTATTTGCAGCGTCATATCCTTCTCCGGAAATTGGTGTTACAGCCAATGATATCCATTATCGCAGGTTGGAGATTATTGGTACATATCTTGGAGATGCAAGGGATTTTTTGGATGCAGCACTTTTGTTAAATACTAGATGTGTGCAGGTGGATAAATTAATTGAAAACACGTATCCTCTAGAGCAAATACAAGAAGCTTTTGTGGAAGCTGCTACGCCCGGAAAATACAGAGTCAGCGTACGGCTGCATAAGGATTAGGAGGGTAAAATCTTGGAACAACTAATATTGAAACCAAAATTGTATAAATTTGACTCATTTAAAGCATTTTCAGAAGAATTTGCTGTTGGTGAAGGTGATTTGATCTTAACCAATAAAGTTCTTTATGAGTATTATTTTAAATGGCTGGATCTAAATGCTGTTGTTATCTTTCAGGAGGAATATGGTTTGGGAGAACCAACTGACGACATGATAGAAGCTATCAGTAGTAATATTTACAAGCGTTATGAAAGGGTTATAGCCGTTGGAGGAGGTACGGTGCTAGATATTGGTAAGCTTCTTGTATTGAAAAATATCTGCCCTGTGGAAAAGCTTTTTACTAGAGAAGTATTATCGCAAAAAGAAAAAGAATTAGTCCTTATTCCGACAACTTGTGGAACTGGTAGCGAAATGACTAACATATCTATTGTGATGTTTAATAAGAAGAATACAAAAATGGGATTAGCAATGGACGAATTATACGCTGATAGTGCGATTTTAATACCTGAAATGTTAGAAGGTCTTCCTTTTCAAGTATTCGCTGCCAGTTCCATTGATGCACTGATCCATGCCGTTGAATCCCTTCTATCACCAAAAGCTACATCATACACGAAAATATTTAGTTATAAGGCTATTGAAATGATTATTACAGGATTTCAAGAAATTGAAAGGCTGGGAAAGGAATCTTGGTCTGCTTTATCAGAGGATTTCCTCCTAGCTAGTAATTATGCAGGTATTGCCTTTGGAACGGCGGGTTGCGCTGCCATCCATGCTCTTAGTTATCCATTGAGCGGTAAATATCATGTGCCTCATGGGGAGTCTAACTATGTATTTTTTATAAAAGTATTAAAAACCTATTTTAGTGTTTATAAAGAAGGTGCTATTGATGAATTGAATGCACATATTGCGAATCTTTTAGGTTGTGATATACAGGTGGTTTATAGTGAACTAGGGAAATTGCTCGATCATATCCTCAAGAAAAAAAGTTTAAGCCAATATGGTGTGATTCGAGAAGATTTACTGGAGTTCACAACGACAGTTATGAAGAATCAGCAACGATTGATGCGGAATAGCTTTGTGACACTGGAAGAAAAAGATGTGTTGAGAATATATGAATCATTATATATATAATATATGAATGTATATAGTATTTCCTATCGATTAGGAAATGGTTGATTTGCTATTAAACTACATAAATGTTAACTTGAAATTATAAAATATATGTATCGTATTTAAAGAAAGGAGAAGCAGATTATGGCTAAAACGTACCACTTATTATCTGCCTGTGGAAGTGGAATTGCAACATCATCACATGTTGCGGCATCTCTGAAAAACGGACTGAAAGAGAGGGGGATTGACGTTGATGTGAGGACGTGTGGCGTTATAGAAATCAATGGTTTGATTGCTAATACTAAGCCGGATGCGATCATTGCCACAACGACTCTGGAAACAGTTGCAAATCTGGGTGATATTAAAGTCATATCGGGTGTTCCATTGCTGACGGGAATAAAAAAGAAACAGATGTTGGATGACTTAGCAGACTATTTAGAGAATAATTGCTAAGCGCAGATGAGAAAGGGGTAGGAAAATGAGTGTAATTAATACCATTTTAGGACTCGGCGCATCGGTTATTATGCCGATTGTAATCTTGATTTTAGGACTTGTTTTTCGAATGAAACTGAAAAATGCCATACGTGCTGGACTGACTGTGGGTATTGGCTTTACTGGTATCAACCTTGCCATTAATTTGGTTGGTGAAAATTTAGGCGGCCTAGTCGCTGCAATGCAGGAGACCTGGGGATTATCCTTAACAATCACAGATGTAGGATGGCCGGCAGCATCAAGCATTGCCTTTGGTAGCGGAACCTTTGTATTTGTTTCAATTATTGTGTATTTACTTGCTAATGTGATATGCCTGCTGTTTAAGCTGACGCATACATTGAATGTGGATATATTTAATTATTGGCATCATATATTGATTGGTACGATGTCCTATTTTGTAACAGGCAATTTTATTGTTGGAATTATATCTGGGACATTGTTTATGATGATTAATACGATTTTAGGGGAAAGACAAGAACAGGTCATTGTTGATTTTGCTGGGGAGGATATGCGAGGTCTGACATTTGCTACCCAAGGTTTTCCAGCACAGCTACTTTTTTCAAGAGGTGTGGACTGGGTGATTGGTAGAATCCCGGGTGTTAAAAAGATTAGCTTCAATCTAGGAAATTTACCAGCAGGTGTTTCTTTTTTTGGGGAGCCGATGATTTTAGGCTTCCTGCTAGGCGGTATTATTAGCTTTATAGCTGGTTATTCATGGGAGTCAGCCATTGTTGTTGCGGTAAGCTTATCAGCAGCTATGTACCTACTCCCGAGGATGGTATCTATCATGATGGAAGGTCTGGCTCCTTTGACTGATGCGGCGAGAGAATTTATGAATACACGTTTCCCTGGAAGAAAATTTAATATTGCTATGGATTATTGCCTGCTTTTAGGGGATAGAGATGTCATTACAATGGGAATTATCACGGTACCAATTGTATTGGGGCTGGCAATCATTTTACCCGGAAACAAATTCTTACCATTTACAGACTTAACAGCTCTGCCGTACTGGATGATTGGTGCCGTTGTGGGGACTAGAAGAAATTCGTTCAGAGGGCTGGTTGTAGCGATTCTATCATTATGCTTGGCTTTGTGGATGGCGACGGACTTGGCTCCCATAATGACTCAGATGGCTCAAAATGTAGGCTTTGAAGTTGCTGAGGGAACGATTGTGTCTGGTTTTTGCACTGGCTGGGAATGGACGGGATATGTTATTCATAAAATCATAGAATTCATTTCAAATATATTTTAGTCACATAAATAGTAAAATGGAGGTAATTTCAGTGAAAGCAGCAGTATACTATGCACCTAATGATTTGAGGATTGAAGAGGTGGAAACACCAAAACCAAAGGAAGGAGAAATTCTAATGCAAAATATTTCAGCCCTTACCTGCGGTACAGATTTAAAACAATATAGAAGAGGATATCCTAAGTTTAAACCTGGTCAGAAATTGATTTTCGGTCATGAAAGTGCAGGTATAGTTGCTGCTGTAGGTGATGGTGTAGACAAATTTAAGGTGGGTGATCGGATTGCTCCACATAATTCAGCACCGTGCAATGAATGTTATTTTTGTAAAATTGGAAAACACAGTATGTGTGACAATATTGTTATGGTGAAAAGTGCATGGGCAGAATACAGACTTTTGCCGGCATCGATTGTAAGTCAAAACGCATTTCATATTCCCAGGGATATAAGTTTTCGTTCGGCTGCTTTATTAGAGCCTTTAGGAAGTGCGATTCATGGGATAGCCAGTGCAGACATTCAATTGATGGATACTGTTGTTATTCATGGAGCAGGACCTTTGGGGCTTATGATGATCAAACTGGCAAAGCTTAGAGGCGCATATGTCATCAGTACAGATAAGAATCGATTACGGCTTGGTGCTGCCAAAGCGCTAGGAGTGGATGAAACGATTGATATATCAGAGGTTTCGGATGTGATAAGTACAGTTAAAGACTTAACGCCTTACGGTAGGGGGGTAGATGTTGCCATTGATGCGACAGGATTGCCCAGCGTGTGGGAGAGCAACATCGAAATGGTAAGGAAGGCGGGAACAGTTGTAGAGTTTGGCGGTTGTAAGGGTGATAGCAATATAACGGTGGATACAACAAGACTTCATTATGCCCAGTTAGATATCAAGGGTATTTATCATACGACACCAAGGCTGGTTGAGCAAGCATTTTTATTAATAGCTAGAGGTATTATTACTGAAGATATTTTTGTAGGAAATACATATGGATTAGATCAGTGTATCGAAGCCTTAGAGTCCCATGAACAAGGGGAAGTCATTAAGAATGAGATACGTTGTGATTGGTAAGGGAGAGTAAAAGCTATGAGAGCAGAAGCGATACGAAGGAAAGTAATAGAAGCGGCACTTGATTGTCAGGATAAAGGACTGATTCATGGAACCTCAGGGAATATATCTATGGTGGATCGAAATGAGGGTATTATGGTAATTACGCCTAGTTCGATTGATTATAAGAAACTAACGACAGAGCTTATTCCCATTGTTTCTTTGAGTGCAGGCGAATGGATAGAAGGTCCTTATAAACCCTCCATCGAATTATCTATGCATTTAGCAATTCTGAGGGTAAAAACAAAGATGACAGCTGTTGTGCATACGCATTCACTTTATGCTACTGTTGTTTCCCTGTTTTTCGATGAACTTCCTCCAATTGCCGTTGCCTCAGCGCCTTATTCACCGGTTAAAGTAGCTCCTTTTAGATTGCCGGGAACTGAGGAAATTGCTGAAAGCGCAGTGGAAGCCATGGGAGATCACAATGTGGTTTGCCTACTCAAAAATCATGGATTAATCGCCAGTGGACCAACGATGGAACGAGCCATTTCTATCGCAGAATATGTTGAAGAAAATGCGCAAGCGGCTTATTTAGCCTATGCTGTCGGGCATATGGTGCCACTCCCCAAAAAGGAGTTTAAAATAATGAGAGACAGAGCTGTCAAAAATATGAATTTAGATTAAGTGAAAGGAGATAAAATGGGATGTTTTCGTTCCGTGTTAGGTGATGTTAAAAGGGAGTATATGGGTACGACCTATACTCATGAACATGTTTTTTGTAAACCCTATACAGCGGATAAGGATCCAACTCTGGCGATAGATAACCTTATACTAAGCGCTCAGGAATTAAAACTATTTAAAGCAGCAGGCGGCACTACATTGGTAGAAGGCACTACAATTGATTATGGCAGAAATCCGCTGATGCTTGTTAAGGCGAGTCAAATAAGTGATGTTCATTTGATTGCAAGCACAGGTTATTATTTATTTGACCACCATCCTATAGCGCTTGCTGATACATCTATTGAAGAGGTTGCCCAGTTGTTTATAAAGGAAATCGAGGTAGGTATGGGTGATACACAAATTAAGGCGGGTCAGATTAAATGCGCGGTGTCACTTCGATTTATTCACCCAAATGAAAGAATATGTTTAGTAGCTGCTGCGAAGGCGCAGAAAGTGACAAATGCGCCAATCTGGATTCACCACGGAGGTATGCTTGGAGAAGAAATCCTTGATATTCTTGAGGATTCAGGAGCAGATTTGGAAAAGGTTGTCTTAGGTCATATGGATAGAAATCCTGATCCATATGAGTATCGGCGGATTGCCAAAAAAGGTTGCTATTTGTCTATTGATAATCTAGCCAGAGTACATAGATATCCGATTCAGACCAATATTGATATGCTGAAGGATTTATTTGACATGGGATATATGGACAAGGTAGTCATTAGTGCGGATTTTGGTCGAACAGCATATTTGATCTCTTATGGCGGTGGTCCGGGCTTTTCGTATATATTAGCATCGTTTATTCAAAGGCTTATGGAGCAGTGTCAGATCAATCGAAATGACATAGACACGCTGTTTATAAAAAATCCTGAAAATATCTATGCGGTTTTTTGACAAGAGGAGAAAAAATATGTTTGTTACAATGTCTGAATTATTAAATAGAGCTAAGAAAGAAAGATACGCAGTGGCGGCAGCAAATGTTTTTAATGATCGGACAGTTAAAGAATGTTTTACTGTGGCAGATCGATTGAAGTCGCCTATTATTATGGCTTGTACATCCTATGTGCCCATGGAAGAATTAGCATTACTTGCACAGTTTTATGAAAAGCAGTATCCACATGTGCCTATTGCTCTAAATTTGGATCATGGTTCCGATTATGAGCAAGCGATTCGGGCAATCCGCTGTGGATTTACTTCTGTAATGATAGACAAATCCACATTTCCCTTTGAAGAGAATGTCAATGAGGTAAGAGAGGTTGTAAAAGCGGCTCATGCGATCGGCGTCAGTGTGGAAGCTGAACTAGGGCATGTAGGAAAAGGTTTTGAATATGAGAAAACTAGGGAAAGTGGCCTAACTCGTAAAGAAGATGCCCTTCGATTTGTACAGAAAACAAACGTAGATTGTCTGGCGGTTGCGATTGGGACTTCTCATGGAGTATATAGCGGAAAGCCCCATTTGGATTTTGATTTACTTAAAGCGTTAAGCAAGCTGGTACCAGTTCCGCTTGTATTGCATGGTGGCTCTAATACCGGAGAAGAGAAGATTAAAAAGGCTATAGCTCTGGGGATCCAAAAGGTGAACTTATCCACGGATTTGGTCTCAAGCTATATTGAAGGGATAAGCCGATTTGTAAAGGAAAAAGGATCTGTTTTAGATGAATCAGGAAAAATCATCTATTCCGGAAACAGGGCTGTATTAGCCAATCAGGGACATCAGGCAAGTGCTGATGCTTGGGGAAAAACCTTGGCTAGTTACATGCAAGTGTTCGGGAGCGTAAATAGAGCTTGATGTATTAAGGAGAAAGGGCTGTGAATAAAAAGAAAGTAGTAATAGGTGCAGAAATTTGGGAAGAACATATGACAAGCATAGAAAACTATTGTGATGTAAAGCTTCTTCCATGGGTGGGAACTGATTATCTGCCTGACGAAAATGAGATTATTAAAGAGTGCAGTGGCTTTGAAATTGCTATTTTCTATACCGAACAAGTGACGGAAAAAGTTATCGATGCTCTGGTAGAATCCGGATTAAGGCTAATGGGCTGTGGAAGGGCGACTCCCAATAATATTCAGAGTGAAGCGCTAAAGAAACATAATATACCCTTGATTCATACGCCTGGGAGGAATGCTCATTCAGTAGCAGAGTATACTGTGGGAATGATGCTGGCGTTGTGTAAGCGGATTGCATTTAGTTATCATGGGCTTCAATCAGGCCGATTCCTTTCGGAGGAAAAGGACATTGCGGATATTCCAGAGAAGAGGGATGTGATTTGGCGGTTTAAAAGCAGAGAAAACCCTAGATCTTCTTATCCTTGGAGCATAGACGTTTTTGGCCGGACAATAGGTCTGGTGGGTCTGGGATATATTGGACAAAATGTTGGATCCATTTGTCGTAAAATGGGTATGAATGTGTTAGCATACGACCCTTATCAGCCGTATGAAGTTTTTAAAGAATTCGACATTCTGAGGATTAATAATCCTTTGGATATGCTGCCTGAATGTGATTTTATCAGTATACATTTAAATGTTACACCAGAAACAAAGAATATGATTGACATGAAGTGGTTTGATGCGATGAAACCTGAAGCCTATTTTATAAATACTGCTAGAGCGGCGGTTGTCAAGCAGGAGGATCTGATAAGAGCTCTGGAAGAGAAGAAAATAGCATTTGCTGCCTTAGATGTAATGTGGGATGAGCCGGCTCCGGTAAACCACCCATTGATTTATATGGATAATGTACTCCTAACACCGCATATGGGTGGTATCAGTGTAGATTCCAAAAAATGGGCATCGGAAATGATAAAAGACGAGATACTAAATTACATCCATGGCAAACCGGGTAACCATGTGTGGCTCGCTCACTGAAGTTTGCATCAAAAAATAGTCTCTTTATTGTATTGGAAGGCGGCAAGCACCACTAGGCAAGAATGTGGTACTGCCGCCTCTATGGATTTCTTCCTCTTCTGAATCTATCAAGAGGTCTTTCCGGAGGATAGTCTATTTTTTACAATAATTTATTATAATTAATGATATTCTTTTCTCTGATTCTCATTTTCTAGAGATTTATCAGTACAATATAATTGAACTTGAGAAATGTAATTTTCTACAAATAAAAAGCCCACAATAAATTCTTTGTTATGTATGATACAATTTTCTCTTACCCAAAAGAATTTAGACAAATCTTGATTGATATAACGATGAACTTTCGAAGTCCTTTTTTGATAGATCACTTCTAATTATCATTTTATTCGAAATCTCTATAGTGCCATCATATATCATCTTTTTATATCCATTCCTTTCGCTTAGCTCAAGGTACAAAACGTCGTGAAAAACGTTGGCTTCAAGCGTTTTTTATTTTATAGTTCTTCTGATAGGGATACTCGGTATACTGCAAATCATGAGGAGGTGAGTGGGCCATCCGGATTGCTGGATGACTGTATTTTTATACCTGCCACATTATACCACAGCATATGGTTCTGCTCCATGAGCGCATTAAGCCCCTCAAATGCTTTTGTGAATGGGAAATCCCCTCGGAACGACAAGCCCATAGAGGGCTTTCCCGCCTGTGTCTCGGGCAGGCCGCCCAACCTCTCGATGCTTTCATCCATTTTTGTATAGTCCGCCTTAATTCCTGCCATATTATAGCCCCCCATTACCCTCTTGTTTTGCCAGTTCCCTTTTCATGCCTGCCATTTCAAGCTCCAAACTCCTGATCCTGCGATGGATCATGCCCACGTTGTTCCAGTGGAAGGACAGCATCTGTTCCCTGATCCTGTCGCAGCCCCCCCAATGAATTTGCTTCCGGAATAGTCATAGGATGACAGATAGAACTGCAAGCCTTCAATGTCTCTTCTATTTTATGATAAATCATCAATAAAGCAAATGATGAACTGCATCAATTTTAAACTCAGAGATGTATTTAACCTTTTTGACTACACTGATAAATTAAAAAATAGCACGCATATACTTGTGTGCTATTTTTTAATGTGTTATGATATTCACAAGTAATAAGAAAAGCATAAGGAAGGAGCAGGAAATCATGTCAGGAACTATACAAGAAATTGCAAAACTGGCAGGTGTATCCAGAGGAACAGTCGACCGGGCATTAAACGAGCGAGGGCGAGTCAATCCGGAAGTGGCTGATAGGATTTTTAAAATTGCGAATGAGATTGGTTATGTGCCAAAAAGGAAGATGAAGGCAGGAACCAAGCAGAACATAAAGATAGGCATTGTGACCCAGCTTTCTAAAGCCTCTTTCATGATTCAAATAAAAAAAGGAATCGAAGATGCTGGCAATGAGCTGTCCGGCAGAAGCATTGAGCTATTGCTGGAAGAGTGCATGACAGTAGATGAGGGTGAACAGCAAAAGGCGCTTGATAAGCTGATCAAGCAAGGTGTAGATGCGATTGCAATTATGCCGGTGGAAAGCAATGCGATCCGAAATAGAATCAATGAGATAGTGGAGAAATTAAATATTCCGATAGTGACCTTTAATTCGGATATTGTCGGCACCAAGCGGAGTCATTTTGTCGGTCTTAATAATAAACAAAGCGGTCGGACGGCAGCTGGTCTAATGGGGATGATGACAGGTGGAAAAGGAAAAGTGCTTGCTATCACGGGATACTTTGGAAACAGTGTGGGCAGCATGCGTGTAGACGGATTTGTGGAGGAGATCAGAGAATCATTTCCGGAAATGGAGCTTATCGGCGTGCAAAGCAGTTTTGACAAAAGCGAAGAAGTAGAAAGGCTTATTGTGAATGCAATGAATACATTTCCAGATTTAAATGGCATCGTCGTATTCTCAAGTGGGCAGGCAGGAATACAAAAAGCATTCGAACGCCTAGAACTAAAAAAACGCCCCTATGTCATTATATACGATCTTACCCCAAAGAACATCGAGACCTTACAAGACAACACAGCCGACTTCCTAATCGATCAAAGCGGTTACACACAAGGATACCGCACCCTATTCATCCTTGCCGACATGCTCCAAAAAGGACAAAAAGGAAAAGAAGAATTCCTATACACAGACATAACAATCAAAACAAAATACAACGTCTAGTATACGGTAGTGATCCTACTCCTGTCAAAAAGCATGCGTGTAACGCGTGCTTTTCTTTCGCAACAATAAGTTTGATAAAAAATACACAATCTTTCAAGACGCAATTTGTGCAATGTATAGAAATTTATTTTGTTTTCAAAAGTGCTTGCACGCAAATAACACGTGTGCTATTATTAAAAAGTAAAAGACGATATTTAAATAGCACGCAACAAACAAAAAGAGGTGGAAGTTATGAAGTATGTAGAGTTTGATGAATCCAGAAAGTTTGACTTAGTTCTATTGGGAAGAGTAGCTATTGACTTTAATCCGGCATATAATGACCAAGTAAAGGAAGAATTTAAACCACTAAAGAAAGTGCATATGTTTGAAAAGTTTGTGGGAGGATCGCCTGCCAATATTGCGGTAGGAGTCACAAAGCATGGGCTTAAGGCAGGTTTTATAGGAAAAGTATCAGACGATCAATTCGGAGAATTTGTTGTGGATTACTTTGATGAGCTTGGAATTGATACGTCTCGGATAAGTAAATGTGTGAATGGGGAGAAGCTTGGACTCACATTTACAGAAATGCTTTCGCCAAAAGAAAGCAGTATATTAATGTACCGGAATAAGATTGCTGATTTGCAGCTGCATGTTGATGATATAGACGAAGACTATATTAAAGATACAAAAGCAATTCTGATTTCAGGTACCGCATTAGCAGAAAGCCCTTCCAGGGAAGCGGCGATTAAGGCGGTCATGCTGGCGAAGAAGAATAATACAAGAATCATTTTTGATATTGATTACAGAGAATATAACTGGAAGAATAGTGATGAGATATCAGTTTACTACTCGATTGTCGCCAAGGAAGCAGACATTATTATGGGCTCAAGGGAAGAGTTCGACTTGACGGAGAAGCTGATTCGGCCGGGAATGTCCGATGAAGAAAGTGCGGCATTGTGGCAAAGCTATAATGCGAGAATCGTCGTCATCAAGCATGGCATGAAAGGATCCACCGCCTATACGTATGACAAACAGAAGTTTTCAATCAAGCCATTTCCGGTAGAAGCAAGGAAAGGATTTGGCGGCGGAGACGGCTATGGTTCAGGATTTTTATACGGGCTCTATCAGGGCTGGAATATTATCGATTGCCTGGAATTTGGCTCAGCGGAAGCATCGATGATGGTTCGGAGCAATAATTGCTCAGATTCCCTGCCGGGACCTTCAGAGGTTCATGCATTCATTAAAGCAGAAAAGGAGCAATATGGTGAAATGATTGCCCGTGTTGACTAAGTTAAGGAATGAAGGAGATGAATAGAATGAATAAAACGACAAGAATGACTACAGCGCAAGCAATTGTGAAGTTTTTAGACCAGCAGTATGTGTCTATGGATGGGATAGAGACAAAGTTTGTGGAAAGCTTTTTTACAATCTTTGGTCATGGAATAGCAGTAGGTCTTGGAGAGGCTTTGGATACAAATCCCGGACAGCTGAAAGTTCTCCAGGGAAGAAATGAACAGGGGATGTGCCATGTGGCCATAGCATTTGCTAAGCAAAGCAATCGCAGGAAGATTATCCCATGCGCCTCATCGGTGGGTCCTGGTGCAGCCAATATGGTAACCGCCTGTGCAACTGCCACTGTAAATAATATTCCGCTTTTAGTATTTCCGGCAGATACATTTGCCTCAAGGCAACCCGATCCGGTGCTGCAGCAGCTAGAGCAAAGCAATAGTCTGGCAACAACGACGAATGATGCTTTTAAACCTGTATGCAAGTACTGGGATAGAATCACAAGGCCCGAGATGGTTATGACAGCATTGATCAACGCCATGCGTGTATTAACAGATCCGGCAGAGACTGGAGCCTGCGCCATCGCCCTTTGCCAGGATGTCGAGGGAGAATCTTTTGACTATCCGGATTATTTCTTTAAAAAGCGTGTGCATAGAATCACTAGACCTGTAGCTGTTAAGGAAGAACTTGATGATATCACAGAGATCATCAAAGAAGCGAAGAAGCCGCTAGTAATTATCGGGGGTGGCGTTCGTTATTCAGAGGCGGGAGCGTCGGTAGAGAGGTTCTGTGAGGAATTTAATATACCATACGGAGAAACGCAAGGTGGAAAAAGTGCGTGTAAGTCAAGCCATTCTTGCTGTCTGGGGGGCATTGGCGTTACCGGGACCTATGCTTCTAATATAATAGCAAAGGATGCCGACGTCGTCATCGCCATTGGCACCAGATTAAGCGATTTTACGACAGGCTCCAAGCGATTGTTCCAAAATCCTGATGTTAAAGTTGTTTCAATTAATAATTGCAGATTTCATGCTTATAAAATGGATGCGGTAAAGGCTATCGGAGATGCTAAAGCGACAGTAGAGGCCTTGCATGTGATTTTAAGAGAGAAGAATTATGCATCAGACTACCTCAATGAGATTAAAGAAGCGAAAGCAGTGTGGGCTAAAGAAATGGATCGTTTGGCTAATATCGAATATACAGGCGATGATTTCGAGCCGAGTATAAAGGCGAGGGATATGAAGACTATCCCTGAATTTGTAGAGCTGACTGGTGGTAAAATTACCCAAAGTGCGGCATTGGCGGCGATTCGTAGAGTGATCTCCTCGGAAGCGACTATCATTACGGCAGGCGGTTCTCTGCCAAGCTGCATGCAGCGGGTGTGGACGACCGACAAGCGAGGCGGCTATCATGCAGAGTATGGGTATTCCTGCATGGGATATGAAGTTGCGGGAACTTTGGGAGTGAAGTTTGCAGAGCCAGATAATGAAGTGTATTGTGTCGTGGGAGATTCCAGCTTCCAGATGCTTCATAGTGAGATTATGACAATTATGCAGGAACGTCAAAAAGTCAACATTTTGGTGTTTGACAACTGCGGTTTTGGCTGCATCAATAATCTGGAAATGAATCATGGCATTGGAAGCATTGCCACGGAATTCCGCTATTCAGAAGGGCAAAAGCCCACAGGAGACCTTATTCCGGTGGATTATGCCAAGGTTGCCGAAGGCTATGGATTGAAAGCATATACCTGCAGGACGATCGCTGAACTTGAGGAGGCGTTACAGGATGCAAAGACACAGAGCGTGGCATGTCTCTTTGACTTAAAGGTGATTCCGAAGACGATGACTGACGGGTATGAATCATGGTGGAATGTAGGCATTGCAACGACCTCTGAAAAGGAAAGCGTGAGGAAGGCGTGTGAGGGCGTTATGGAAGGAAGAGCACAGGCCAGGGATTATTAGTAGTAGGAAAGGAAAGTGTTTATGAGCAAGGTGTTTGGTTATCCGGAATTTGATCTTTTAGGAGAAAAGATTCTGACAACATATAACAATGAATATCAGGATATGAAGATGGATATCCGTGTTTACCGTTTGAAAAAGGGCGAAGTTAAGAGCTTTATTAAAGAAGGTGAAGAAACCGCCATACTGCTGCTGAAGGGAAAAGTTGTTTTTCATTTTGACGACAGAAAATTCAAGGCTAAGAGAAAGGACGTTTTCTCAGAAGGTTCATGGTGTGCGCACTTTTGCACTGGAAAAGAGACAGTGGTAGAGGCAGAGCAGGAATCAGAGATTCTCGTTCAGTCGACGCACAATAACAAAACATTTCAGAGCAAATTATATGAGCCAAAGGATGCGCCATGGAATTATAGTAGTGTCGGTAAGTTTGGGAATGTGGCAAAGCGAAGGGTGAGCACCATATTTGATCACGATATTGCCCCCTACTCCAATATGGTATTGGGTGAGGTTTTAAACGACAGGGGCAACTGGTCGGGGTATCTTCCCCATCGGCATCCCCAGCCGGAAACCTATTATTTCCTCTTTGACAGGCCAGAAGGATTTGGCGCAAGCTTTGTCGGGGATGAGGTATTTAAAAGTACAGATGGCAGCTTTTCTGCGATTCCCGGAGGCAAGCTCCACCCTCAGGCGGTGGCACCGGGGTATCAGATGTATACCTGTTGGATGATTCGTCATTTAGATGGAAATCCATGGCTGCAAACGGATCGAAATGAGGATGAAAAATATGTATGGTTGCATGATGTAGATTTTGAGACTGAATAAGTATGTGAAAATATATTTTCGCAATGGAGATTATTATGGCAAGAGAGTTTATTATGCCCGGCCAGATATTCACAGGGAGCAATGCTCTTGATTTGGCACAGGAAAAATTACGTATATTAGGAAATAAAGCGTTGATTGTAACTGATCAGGTGATGGTGGCGCTTAAGAATGTGGATTATCTGGAAAAGATTCTTTCGAATCAAGGGATTTCATATGTGGTTTATGACGGGATTTCCGGTGAGCCGACGGTTCAGATGATTGAGGAAGGATTAGCCTTGTACCAAAACGAAAAGTGTGATTTTCTTATTGGTTTAGGTGGTGGAAGTCCGATTGATTCCATGAAGGCCATCGGCGCACTGGTGGCAAACGGAGGGCATATCACAGAGTACATGGGTAAAGTGCTTAAGAAACAAACACCGCCGCTAGTTGTGATTCCGACCACTGCGGGAACCGGTTCGGAGGCTACCCAGTTTACAATTATAACGGATGAAGTGAATAATGTAAAAATGCTGTTGAAGGGACCGGCACTGATGCCGGAGATAGCGATTATCGACCCGAAGTTTACGCTGACAGCGCCACCTTCGGTTACAGCGGCAACAGGATTAGATGCGCTGACTCATGCGATTGAAGCTTTTACTTCTAGAAAGGCGCAATCCCTATCGGATACATTTGCGTTGGCGGCAATTAAGAAAATCTTTAAGTATCTTCCTGTGGCGTTTAAGCAAGGTGATCATGTCAATGCCAGAGAAAATATGGCTAATGCGGCATTAGAGGCAGGCATCGCCTTTAACAATGCTTCGGTAACCATCGTACATGGGATGAGCCGGCCAATTGGAGCGTTATTTCATGTGCCTCATGGCTTGTCAAATGCAATGTTGCTGAAAGAATGCCTTTCCTACGTGATGGATGGCGCATATGAAAGATTTGCCCAGCTGGCATGTGAGATAGGTGTTGCGGTCATTGGAGATTCTCAAGAAGTCGCCAGTGAGAAATTTCTTCGGGCTTTGGAATCGTTATGCAAGGCGTTGGAAATACCAACACTTGCTGAATATGGCATAGACAAGGCTGAGTTTAAAGAGGTGATAGATAAGATGGCGTATGATGCCATGGAGAGTGGAAGTCCTCAGAATACAAGAAAAGAGATTTCTATAGAGGATGTTAAGGAGATTTATGCAAGGCTAGTGTAATATCTCTTGTGAAATTTGAATAGCAAAAAAGACCGTTTATTACCTCAAAGCGGTCTTTTTTGCTATTCGTCATTATGAATAATAGATGAATAAAAATCTTGATATATTTATATACTTTTATCCATATAAACATAATTATAATAGGGATAAATGGAGATTCTAACAAGATTTACTTTAAAAGTATTATAAAATTTGAAAAAAGTATTGACAAAAAACTAATTTAACGATAAACTAAAAACATATTAGAAACCACAGTCGAAATCAAGAATACTGAGAATTAAATCTAAAATTATTAGAAAGTTTGGTCTAAAACCTAGTGTAGGAGCGAAATTGAAGATTTAAATTGAATATTTGAAAAGAAATTTTGTTAATCTGAAAGGCATATTATCTGATGTAAATTGCACATATTATAGTTTAACGATTAACTATGACGAATGTATAGTCGAAGAAAATCAGAAAGGGCTTGGATAAAAAATGAGTTTTTTAGAATTTAAGAACGTATCAAAATCATTTCCAGGAGTGAAAGCGTTGAATGAAATCAATTTTTCTGTTCAAAAAGGGATCGTGCACGTACTAATAGGAGAAAATGGTGCCGGAAAATCGACCTTGATTAAGATATTGACAGGCGTAACAACTCCGGATGAAGGTAGTGAAATTTGGATTGATGGTAAAAATGCACATATTTCGTCGCCCGTAGAAGCACTGAATCAAGGAATTGTCGCTATCTACCAGGATTTTTCTTTATTTGACAATTTGTCGGTACAAGAAAATATCGCTTTGGGTTTGCAGATTACAAAGGAAAGAAAAGTAATTAATTGGAAACAGTTGAAAGAACAGGCTAAAGTGGCAATGCAAAAAGTGCGATTAGAAGCAAAGCCGGATGAACTCGTTGCCAATATTTCTGTCGCCAAGAAGCAGTTGGTTGCAATTGCACGCGCATTGGTATACGACGTAAAGGTGCTGATCATGGATGAACCTACTTCTTGTCTATCACAGGGTGAGGTGAAACAGTTATTTGAAATTATCAGAGAACTAAAAGAAGATGGCATTACGATCATATTTGTGAGCCATAAGATGGAAGAGATATTTGAAGTGGGAGATGTGGTCTCTGTTTTACGGGATGGTCAATATATAGGATCTTATGATAAAGACAGTATAATGGTTGATCAGCTTATTGAACTGATGGTGGGCAGAAAAATCATTTATGGAACCTATCAGAAGCGCAAATTCCACAAATCGTTACTAAAGGTAGAAAATCTAACTAAAAGGGCGAATTTCAAGAACATTAGTTTCAAACTGTACAAAGGTGAAATATTAGGGTTTACTGGTCTTGTCGGTGCGGGGAGAACGGAGATGGTACAAGCATTGTTTGGGCTGAATAAACCAGACTCAGGCTCAATCTGCTTACATGGAGAATACATTTCTATAAACTCACCTGTAGATGCCATCAGAAATAAAATCGGATATGTGCCCGAAAACCGTTTATTGGAAGGGCTGATTCAAACGCAGAGTATTAAAAGAAATTTGAATATTGTGATTTTAAAGGAACTTAAAAAGGGATTATTATTGAGTAACACAGCTAAGGATAAATCTGCGAAGAAATGGATGGAAAAACTTGCTATCAGACCAATTATACCGGAAATGCTGGTCGGGAAGCTTTCTGGTGGGAATCAGCAGAGAGTAGTGATTGCCAAGTGGTTGGCTGCTCAACCTGAAATATTAATCGTTGATGAACCGACAAATGGAATAGACGTCGGTGCGAAAGAAGAAATACATAGACTTCTTCGACAATTGTCTGAAAGTGGAATGAGTATCATTGTCGTCAGCTCCGAATTACCAGAAGTCATTTCGATTTGCGATAGGATACTAATCATGAAGAACGGAAAAATTGTCGCCGAGATGGGCGAGGACGTTACGCAGGAAATGATTTTAAATAAGGCAGTTTTATAACGGGGGATGTATAGATGGAAAAAATGAAACAATTCCTTAAGAAAAAAGAGATGGGGATTTTGCTCATTCTAATCATTACGATGGTATTTATCACCGCTGGAAATAGTGTTTTTATTCGCCCGGATAACATTATGGATATTTTGTCATCAAATATTGTAATGGGAATTGCAGCATTGGGAATGCTACTCATTATTATCACAGGAGGAATAGACGTTTCAATAGGGGCGATAATTACTGCAGTTACGGTGGTGATCGGTGAATTTTCCACCAAGGTTAGCGGTAATTTGTTTGCTATTATTTTGATTGCTTGCGCAACCGGAGCGTTGCTTGGCCTTGTGAATGGACTTTTAGTTGCATGTTTAAAGCTTCCGGCGATTGTGACAACGCTAGGAACCATGAGTATAATCAATGGGATTATATTGTTCGTGACAAATGGTAAGTATATTCGAAATTTGCCGAGCAGTATTGCAGAATTGGGGCAGCAATATCTATTCAAGGTCAGTCTTCCAGAAGGAGGGTTTTACGGTTTTCCTGTTATTTGGTTGTTCTGGATCGGAGCAATTGTTCTGACATGGTTTGTCCTGAAACATACGGTAATTGGTCGTGGTATTTATGCGGTGGGAGGCAATGAGGAATCTGCACAACGCATAGGATATAGATCAAAACGGATACTGACATTTTCATATGTTTATGCTGGAATTATGGCGGGACTTGCAGGTGTTGTACATACAGGTATCATGCGGCAAGTCGATCCTCTTGCCTTTAAAGGATTTGAGACACAGGTTATTGCTGCTGTGGTGGTAGGAGGCGCAAATGTATTGGGGGGATATGGTACAGTGCTTGGCACAACCATTGGTGTGCTGTTTATGGCAGTTCTCAGCAACGGAATGGTACTGATGCACATTTCCACTTTCTATCAGAAAATAGTAATTGGAATCGTAATATTGGTGGCAATCTCTATTGATGTGATGCAACAGACGATGAAGGAAAAAAGAATGATTAAAGTAGACATTAAGGAGTGAAAGTAGGTTGTTATGAATAAAAGCAAAGAAGTTTACATTTTACTGGGTGTTTTTGGATTAATTATTGTTACTTTTGCAGTTTTATCGAATGGTGCTTTGTTTGGCGGAGGAGTCATTCAGACCTTGGCATTTCAATTTCCTGAATTTGGTCTTTTATCTATGGGTATGATGGTTGCTATACTAAGCGGCGGGATCAATATGTCACTTGTATCGAGTGCGGCATTATCAGGAATCATGGGAGCCATGGTGCTTTCTAATCCAAATCTTGAAGCTAGTATGGCAATCCTCCTTGGAATCATTGTCTGTATCGTGAGTGTCGTTATAATGGGAGCCCTAAACGGGTTGGTTATTTCATTCTTTAGTGTTCCGCCCATGCTCGTTACGATTGGTACGATGACACTTTTTGAAGGAATCAGCCTCAATTTAACAGAAGGAGGTGCAATTTCAGGTTTCCCCGAAGAATTCTTTGTACTTGGAACAGGTACTGTTCTTGGAATACCGGTACCTTTTTTGATCTTTATCATCGCTGTACTTGCGTTGTACATTCTATTAGAAAAAACAGTGTGGGGAGAAAGGGTCTATCTTGTCGGTAGTAATCCAAAGGTAGCACGTTATTCAGGAATCAATAACCGATTTGTTTTGCTTGGAGTATATATATTGTCTGGAGTGCTCTGCGGATTTGCAGCTATTATCATGATCTCAAGATACAATTCTGCGAAAGTAGATTACGGATCATCGTATCTTTTGCAAACAGTTGCGGCGGTCGTGCTCGGTGGAACAAGTATTTCAGGTGGTTATGGAAAAGTAGCAGGAACAGTAATTGCGGTGTTGATCATCCAGTTAATTACAACAGGATTCAATCTTCTCGGTGTTAATAAGCTCTATGCGGACATCTGTGTGGGAGTCGTGCTTATCGCAGTGTTAGCGGCAAACACGATCAAGAGCACTTTAAGTAAAAAATAAGCAAAAAACCCATGAAAAAGAAGGAGGAAGAAAATGAAGAAAAAGTTATTAACAGTAATGGCAATTATCATGGTAATGGCGCTTGTATTTACAGCCTGTACAACCGCTTCGAATCCGACAGAGGAGAGCCCTGCCCCTGATGAAACAAAGCAAGATCAGGAAAACAATGTGACAACTGAGGCGGATTTGGAACAAGCAGATGAAGAATTTACAATGCTTGTACTTCCAAAGATGATAGGGATTCCAATTTTTGATGCCTTTGAAGCAGGTGCGATCCAAGCAGCAGAAGATTTTGGCATTAATGTCATCTACACAGGTCCGACAGCTGCAGATGCGGTGGAACAGGTAAAAATACTAGAAGACTATATCAACAAAGGAATCGACTGTGTAGCAGTTGCTCCGAATGATCCTGCCGCATTCTCCCCAGTATTACAAAAGGCGCGCGAGGCTGGAATAACAATTGTAGATTGGGATTCCTATGCTGAAGAGGGATTGGCAGACCTTTCCTGCAGACAGCTTGATGATGCAGAATTCGGTCAGGCGATCTGGGACGGTCTTGTAGAAGCTATGGGAACTGATGAGGGTGATTATGCTATTATCACAGGAGGTCTTTCAGCTGAAAACCTGAACAGTTGGATCAATGCGGGCATGGAGTATGCTAAAGAAAAGTATCCTAATCTGAATCTTGTGACGGATATCATTGCCAGTGATGAGAAGCAGCAGATGGCTTATACGAAGGCGCTGGAACTAATCAAATCATATCCTGATCTCAAAGGTATCATTGGTATAAGTACACCAGCTCCGATTGGAGCGGCACAGGCTGTTCAGGAAAAAGGGCTGCAGGATAAAATCGCAGTTGTTGGAACGGTTGTTCCAAACGATGCAAGACCTTTTATAGAGGATGGCTCACTTGATAGTGGCTATTTATATGACCCGACGGGCTTCATGTATGCGACCTGCTATCTTGCATGGCAAGTAAGTCTGGGAAATGAAATTAAGGATCAGATGGAAATACCGAATCTTGACCAGAAAGTTACGGTTTCCGAGGACGGAAAGAATGTGACTTTTGCACCGCCACTTAGATTCACAAAGGACAATATTAATGATTATGATTTTTAAAAGAACCAGCATCCAGACTTTTAGAGGAGGAAAAGAATGAAGTTTAATTTGGATTGTCATCTATTTTGCTTCGGAACTTTTAGCGAAAGGTATGTTCCGACAGGCTACTTTGACAAAGTGGATGTTATAAAGGCTTTTGAAACGATTGCCTCCACATCAGTCAGAGGATTTATGAATACATGGAAACCAGGAATTCTTCCAGAAGACCCTGAAAAGAACAAACGGTTTCTTTTGGAATATGGATTGGTTCCCTCCTTGGTGTTGATTGATAACTTTGGAGACAGAAAGTATAAACATGGAGCATTTTCTACGTCACAGAAATCCATGCAGAAGGAAAATATGAAGCTCTGTAAGGAGGGGATCGATTTTGCAAAGGCGCTAGGCGTCCACAGTGTATTATTATGGCCAGCTCATGATGGGATGGATTATCCATTCTCGGTTGATTACAATGCGTCATGGAAAAGAATGGTGGAAAATTTTATTGAGATTGCCGAATACGCAGGAGATATGAAGCTGGCAATTGAACCAAAGCCTCAGGATCCACGGCAGAAGATGCTTGTTAACAGTACTGGGAAAGCGATGATGCTTATTAATGATATTGGCAGAGGCAATGTGGGGCTTGCTCTTGATGTAGGACATTCATTTGCGGCGGCTGAAAATCCGGCCGAATCATGCGTAGTAGTGGATAGGCACAAAAAGCTATTCCAAGTTCATCTCAATGATAATTATAAAAATGCCGATCCGGATATGATTTTTGGAACAGTAAATTTTTGGGAAAACCTAGAGTTTATGTACTATTTGATTCAAACTGATTTTGATGGATGGTGCTCTGTTGATATCATTGCAAACCGTGAAAATAGGGAGGATTCGTTTCGTACATGTGTAAGACTAATTGAAAAATATTACGAAATGGCAAGTAAGTTGGTAGAGAAAAAAGATATTCTCCAGTCTAATATGGAAGATTACCGGTTCAGTAAAAATGTTGACTTGATCAGTAATATCATTTTTCGATGATGAGCACTATGTAGTAAGGAGCGAAGAATATGGCGTTAAAACTTGAAGGAAAAGTTGCATGGGTGAGCGGAGCGAATAAAGGGATCGGCGCAAAAGTTGCGTTGTTGTTTGCAAAGGAAGGTGCAAAGGTAGCGATGATCGGTCGAACCCTTAATGAGGGAGAGTCACTCCAAGAGAAAATCAGGGAAAACGGTGGCGAAGCATTTTTTTATCGCTGCAATGTTGCAAACGAAGAAGAGATTAAAGGGTCAATAGAAGAAACGGTGAAGCGATTTGGAACGATTGATATTCTTATCAATAATGCGGGAATGATCGATGTGAAGATGCTGCATGAGTATACGTCTAAAGAATGGGATTATGTGATGGCCGTTAATGTGAAGTCAATGTTTTTGTCCTTTAAATATGCCTTTCCATATTTGAAAGAGCACGAACACAGCTATGTTGTTAATGTTGGTTCTATTTCAAGCTTTGTTGGTCAGGATAGTACGCCTGTCTATACAACATCAAAAGGTGCTGTATTGAGTCTTACAAAATCAATTGGGCTTGATTATGCAAGGTTTGGAATTCGTTGTAACTGTGTGTGCCCCGGAATTACGGATACCCCTATGCTGCATACGCATATGGATGTGGAAGCGGATCCCGAGGCATACTACAGAAAGCGCTTGACACGCGTACCGATCAATAAACCGCTTTTCCCTGAAGAGGTGGCAAAGACTTGTCTGTTTTTCTCATGTGAAGATTCCTCTGGTGTGACGGCGACATCGCTGATTATTGATGGTGGATATCTTGGGTGTGCAGAGTGGGATGCTTCCAAATATGAATAAAGGATTGCTTTAAGCCTGTCACAAAAAGGTGGTTGAATACAAAAGGAGTGTATCACATGAGTTTTACTGGAAAAACAGCAATTGTAACAGGAGGAGCGAAAGGAATTGGAAGAGGTTGTGTAGACTTTCTTGCAAAAAACGGTGCTAATGTAGTAATTGCCGATGTGAATGAAGAAATGGCAAAGATAGCTGAAATAGAACTGAAGAAATGTGGCCTCAATGTTAAGGCGATAAGAGTTGATGTAAGGTCTGTAGATGACATTGAGGCTATGGTTGGAGCGGCTGTGGATTCTTTCGGTACATTGGATATTCTAATAAATAATGCCGGAATACTCCACTTAACGGAAATCGAAGACATTACAGAAGAAGAGTGGAACAATATCATGGAAGTCAATTTAAAGAGCGTTTTTTTTACGACTCAGAAGGTGCTGCCTTATATGAAGGCGAAGCGGTATGGAAAGATAATGAATCTTTCTTCGCTTGCCGGAAGAAATGGAGGGATTGTGAACGGTATAGCTTATTCTGCCACAAAGGCGGGAATCATAGGGCTTACACGAGGTTTTGCTGCACGACTTGCAAAGTATCATATCAATGTAAATGCAGTTGCGCCTGGATCAACGGATACAGGTATTCTTGACCGATTAAATGAGAAAGAAGTAGCTGAGCTTGTTGCAAAAATACCAATCGGGAGGTATGGAACAGTCCATGAAATTGTGTCAGCGATCATGTTTCTGTGCTCGGATGACGCATCCTATATTACAGGGGCAGTGCTTGATGTAAATGGTGGAATGTATTTTGGATGATGGTTTTCATAAGGCGTTTTTTGTCAAAGAAAATTTGGATAATTTGGGGAATATTGTTTGACGCGGATAAAATTCTATGCTATTATGCGAAGAAAGGAAAGTGTGTGCGAGCAAGTAAATACAAAGGATAAGGTGATCGGGTTTTGACAGCAAAAAAAACAGTAACGTTAAAAACGATTGGGGAAAAGCTCAATATATCAGCAACTGCAGTGTCTAAGGCATTACGTGGGGATCACAGTATCAGTGAGGAGACCATCAATAAGGTAAAGAGACTTGCTGAGGAATTAAATTACAGACCGAATTCGATTGCCAAAAGCTTGCGTACCAATGAGACGAAGACACTGGGGCTGATTATATCTGATTCTACACTTTCCTTATTCGCGCCAGTCATTGAGGGGATTGAAAAGGTTGCTTCTGAAAAGGGATATAGCATTATACTAGCAGATGCACATGCCAATGTAGAAAAGGAAAAGGAGGCAGTGCGATTACTTGTCAGCCAAAGGATTGACGGTCTTATGCTTGCGGCGTCCACTCTCACCAGCATTGTACATAAAAACTTTCTTGATTCTTTTGGTGTTCCCTATCTGTTCCTGCTTAGAAAATGTGAGTATGACTCGGGAAATTATGTAATTAACGACAATGTTTACGGAACCTATCAGATGATCAATCATCTGATTAAGACGAAAAGCAAGCGTATCCATTTTATTAATATTTCAAAGGAGATTACTACGCACTCAGAGCGTGAGCGTGGTTACCGGGAGGCTCTTGAAGCAAATGGGATTCCTTATGATGAAAGCATTGTTTACCATGTCAATCCGAATTTTGACGATGGTTATCATCAGATGTCGTATATTTTGAGCACTGAAGAATCAGTGGATACTGTGTTCTGTGGTTGTGATATGATTGCCGTAGGAGTGATGAACTGTATTATTGAAAAGGGATATAAAATTCCGGAGGATATCCGTCTTGCTTCATATGATGACATTGAATTTGCTAAGTACTTGCGTGTGCCACTTACAACGGTTCGCCAACCGAAATACAGGATTGGGGAATTGGGTGCGCAGATGCTGATTGAAACTATTACAAAAGATATAAACCGTCATATTGATATTGTCATAAAGCCCGAATTAGTGCTTCGGGAGTCCACCTAATTATTATTTTATAAGAGTGCTGAGTTTTTTTACATACTTAGTTTAACGTTAAAGTTTAACGATAAACCTATGATAACGTAAAGAAAGGAGAATAAAAGTGAACCAATTTAAATTTTTTGGATTTTCTACATTTTTAATCACAACTGACAACGGGACAAATATTTTGATAGATCCATATATTGATGACAATCCTGCGGCTCCGATGAAGACGGAGGACTTGCCAAAGATTGACTTAATCTTAGTAAGTCATGGTGCGTTTGATCATATGAAGGATACCCAGAAGGTGGCAAAGAGGGATGGCAGCAAAATTATTTGCGGTGGAGAGACTATGAATCTTCTAATTGATCAGGGTGTGCCAGCCGAACAGATTACGAGTAGCGTATGGGGCCTCACAGTAAAGGAGTGCGGTATTAAGGTTCGTCCGGTGGTTAGTATGCATCGTTCATCTGTGCGGCTTTCAGATGGTACAGCAATGGATGGATTTGCACTTGGCTTTATTATATACCTTCCGGATAGCACAACGGTATACAATGCGAGCGATACGGCACTTTTCTCCGATATGAAATTAATTGGAGAGCTGCATAAGCCGGATATAGGACTCATGAATGTAACAATTGAAAATTGTTTCGACTTTCTGCCGGAATATTTGACCGGAGAGATGACGCCTTATGAAGCGGCGCTTGCAAGTCAGTGGCTGGGATTGAAATATGCAGTTGCATGTCATTACACCAATAAGAGCAATAAGGAGGTAAAGGAATTTGAACAACTGCTGATTTCAATGAAAGACAGCAATGAAAACAGTATGCCTGTTCCGGTGATTCTGAATCCAGGTGAAATTTTTTCCTATACAGCGGAGAAGTAAATTAAGGAAAGGAGCAAAAATATATGGAAAAAGTAGGATTTATTGGACTTGGAATTATGGGTAAGCCTATGGCGAGAAATCTTCTGAAGGCAGGCTATGAACTTTGTGTATATGATGTGGTAGAGGATGCTGTGCGGGAAGTAGTACAGAATGGAGCAAAAGCTGGAAACTCTATTGAAGAAGCTATCGATGGAGTTGATGTCGTTGTTACGATGCTACCGGATTCGCCGCATGTAAAAGAGGTGATACTTGGTGAAGGCGGAGTGCTTGCTTATGCAAAGAAAGGAACAATTGTCATTGACATGAGCTCCATTTCACCGACTGTCTCACAAGAGGTAGCGGCAGAATGTAAAAAAAAAGGTATTCGTTTTTTAGATGCACCGGTTTCAGGTGGTGAGCCAAAAGCTGTGAAAGGAACACTTGCCATTATGGTTGGTGGAAAGGAAGAGGATTTTCAAAAAGTAAAGGCTCTCCTGCTTAAGATGGGAAGTACGGCAGTGCTCATTGGTGGTGTTGGAAGCGGTAACGTGGCAAAGATTGCGAATCAAATGATGGTAGCTTTGAATATTGCAGCTATGAGTGAAGCGATGGTGCTGGTGGAAAAGAGCGGAGTTGATCCGGAGAAGGTTTATCAGGCAATCCGCAGTGGACTTGCCGGATCTACAGTACTTGACTCAAAAATGCCGATGGTACTGGAAGGTGATTTCACTCCTGGCTTTCGTATTGAACTGCACATCAAGGATTTAAAGAATGCCCTCGACTGTGCACATTTGGTAAATTCCCCTATCCCGTTGACGGCGGAAGTTATGGAAATCATGCAGGGGCTGAAGGTTGCAGGGATGCAGGCAAGTGATCACAGTGCGATAATCTGCCATTATGAACGTCTTGCGGATGTCGAAGTAAGAAAAGAATATTAATATCAAAGGTAAGAGGGACTGAGTAATGGATAAAAAGACAAATGAATTTATAAAAGAGGCTCTTCCTGCTTTGACAGAATTGAAGGCTCCTGAGGGCCTTTCGGTTGAAGAGCAGAAAAAAATGTTCCGCACTATGTGCCTGATACGTGAATTTGACACGCAGGTGCGTAAGCTTTGGATGAAAAATGAAATTTATGGGCTGGCGCATTCATATGTGGGTGCAGAAGCAATTGCAGTGGGTGCATGTGAGAACTTGAATAAGGATGATTTTATTACATCAACCCACAGGGGTCACGGACATACTATTGCTAAGGGAGGAGATATTCGAGCGATGATGGCTGAGCTTCATGGAAAATATGAAGGACTCAACCGCGGTAAGGGTGGCTCAATGCACATTGCGGATGTTGATATAGGAATGCTTGGCGCAACAGGTATCGTGGGCAGTGGTATGCCAATTGCACTCGGGTCGGCGATTTCTGCTCATGTGCTCAAAAATAATCGTGTAACGATATGTTTTCATGGCGATGGTGGTACTAATCAAGGGGTTTGGCATGAATCCATTAATATGGCAGCGGCATGGAACTTACCCGCTATTTTCCTTATTGAAAACAACCAGTATGCGATTGCGACTGAAATTGGGTGGGTTGCAAAGGAAACCAATCTTTACAAGCGTGCGATAGGTTATGGTATCGAGGGTGTACAGATTGATGGATTCAATGTTTTTGAAGTATACAAGTCCGTGAAGAAGGCTGTAGAAAAGGCAAGAAACGGCGGTGGACCAACGCTGATTGAAGCACGCTTTATCCGTCTATTGGGGCATTTTGTGGCGGACGATCAATGGTATCGAAATCTTGATGAGACACAGATGTTCTGGGAATATGAGCCGGTAAAACGCATGAAAGAATATTTTGTTTCAAAGAACCTTATGACCGAATCAGAAGTGGATGTGATTTGGCAATCGGCTGTCGATGAGGTTGCAGATGCTGTATATTATGCGCAAAACGAATGCTCAGAACCACCGGTGGATACACTTTATGATGATATTTACGCTGATGGCGAAATCATTTATTAAAAAGGTTGGAGGTAATTTGGAATGGCTGTAAGAACTGTAAGACAGGCGTTAAATGACGCCTTTATGGAAGAAATGAAAATAGATCCAACCATTATCATGTTTGGTTGCGATATCGGTGTTCGCGGTGGTCCATTTGGAATTACGCTTGATCTCATGAATGTGTATGGAAAAGAACGGGTTATTGATACACCGATTTCCGAATCCTCTTTTGTGGGTGCAGGTGTGGGTGCCGCAGCTACGGGTCTGCGTCCGGTGGTGGAGGTGCTGTATTCGGATTGGATCACGCTTGGCATGGATCAGCTTGTAAACATGGCTGCAAAAATGCGCTATATGTTTGGAGGAAAAGTACATATGCCTCTAGTGGTTCGTGCACCATTTGGTGCTGGAGGAGGAATCGCGGCACAGCATTCTCAGTCGTTTGAAGCATGGTTCAACCATGTTCCAGGTTTCAAAGTAGTTGCTCCAATCGAGCCATATGATGTCAAAGGAATGATGAAAACAGCACTTAGAGATGATAATCCGGTTATTTTCTTTGAACATAAGAGAAGTTATCAGTATAAAGGAGAAGTTCCCGACGGCAAAGAAGGTGAAGCCTACACAGTGCCGTTTGGCAAGGCAGCGGTTCGTCGCGAGGGTAACGATATAACAATTGTAGCGTATTCAATGATGGCCCTAAAAGCTAAAAAGGTGGCAGATGAGTTGGCAAAGGAAGGGATTTCCTGTGAGGTCATTGACTTAAGGTCTTTACTACCGCTTGATTATGATACGGTCATGAAATCAATCGCTAAAACCAGTCGTGTTGTCGTCTGTCAGGAGGCGAATCTGCGTGGAGGAATGGCGGGAGACATTGTGGCGGAAATCATTGATCGTGGATTCGATTATCTAGATGCACCTCCGGTACGTGTAGGTGCCCTTAATGTTCCAATGCCTTATAACAAAGGGCTGGAAGAATTGTGTATTCCTAATGAACAGAAAATTAAGGATGCAGTGTATTCTGTTTTAAGTAACAAGTAGTGAAAGGGTTTGAATTATGGCAAAAATAATGGCTTTACCTAAAATAGGCGTTAATATGACAGAAGCTTTTATTGTGAAATGGCTCGTGAATGTTGGCGACAAAGTCAATGACGGCGACGCGATCATGGAGGCGGAAACAGATAAATCCACACAGGAAATTTATGCGACAGAATCTGGAATCGTAGCAAAATTGCTTGTTTCAGAAGGGGAAACGGTAGAATGCAACCGTGATATTATGGTTCTGTTAGGTGAAAATGAAATATATACAGAAAAAAGCTCGACGATTGAAGAAAAATCTGTAGTTGCTAAAATTCCTGCTGCTTCTGTGATGACAAAGAAGGGAGTGAGGATTTCTCCTTTAGCAAAAAAAATTGCAAATGAAAAGGGGATTGATTTTCATATGGTTCAGCCGGGAATACCGGGTGGGCGTATTGTAAAAAAAGATGTACTGGATTTTATACAAAGAAGTAGAAGTGAGCCCTGTGTGCGGGTGGAAGGTGGAAACTTGGAAGTGATTCCGGTAAGTCCAATTCGCAAAACAATTGGGCAGAGAATGTTACAGAGTACGCTAGAAAAACCTTGTGTAGGACTTAACACCACTGCAGATGCAACTGCGATGCTTAAGCTGATTGACAAATATAAGGAAAAAGGGATTAAAATCAGTTTTGATGCAGTCCTTGCGAAGATTGCGGCAAAGACACTTGGACTCCACCGGAATATTAATACGATTCTGGAGGGTGATAATTTTCTTGTGAAATGTGATATCAATGTTGGTGTGGCTGTGGATACTGATAAAGGTCTCATGGTTCCGGTTATTAAAAATGCGGATCAAAAAAGCCTTGTAGAAGTGGCGAGAGAGCTTGCTAGTATGGCAGAGGGGGCTAAGAAATTACAACTTCCGGCAGCGTCAATGTCCGATGGGACCTTCACTATCACAAACCTTGGGATGTTTGGCGTGGATGAATTTGCGCCAATAATCAACCCTCCGGAGTGCTGTATCCTTGGTATAGGTGCGCTGAAAAAGATGTTTGTACCTGACGAAAACGATCAGCCGAAGCTTGCTACTATGTTTCAAATGACACTTGTATTTGACCATAGGATTGTTGACGGTGCACCAGCGGCGCGTTTCCTACGGGACTTCAAAGAATTTGTAGAAGCGCCTGAATTACTGATATAATGGAGTGATAAAAATGATGAATTATGATGTGATTATAATCGGTGGTGGACCAGGGGGATATGTCGCAGCAATCAAGTCAGCTAATGCAGGAAAAAAAACAGTGTTGATAGAAAAAGAAGAGCTTGGTGGTACGTGTCTTAATTGGGGCTGCATTCCCACGAAATCCCTTCTGCGCAACGCAGAGATTGTAAGAAGTCTTTCCGAAGGTGAAAAATTTGGCTTTTCAATAGACCGAATAAAATTGGACTATGAAAAAGCATATCTGCGTAGCCGTGAGGTGAGCGCACAGCTCGTAAACGGTATTAGCTACTTGATGAAAAAGAATAAAGTAACTGTGGTTAAGGACACAGCAAAATTTATAGGTAAAAAGGAGATCCTGCTCACTGGGTCGAAAGAGAGATTGACAGGCGAACACATTATTGTTGCGGTAGGAAGCAAGCCGTTCCATCTTCCCATACTGGATTATTCCAAACCCAATGTGTTGGATTCCAAAAAGGCCCTGCAGCTTAAAAGAGCACCAAGAAGCATTACAATTATTGGCGCAGGTGCGATTGGCATGGAATTTGCGACCATATTTCAATCCTATGGTGCACAGGTGCATATAGTGGAAATGCTACCACGCATCCTACCCAACGAGGATGAGGATATTTCAACACTGATGGAAAAAGAAATGTGTCGAAAGGGTTTAAAAATATATACTGGCACAAAGCTTATAAGTGTCGAAAATAACAAGAATGTGGTTAAAGTCAAATTTGAAAAGGACGGGAATCCTTTTACGTTAGAAAGTGAAATGATTTTGACTGCGACTGGTGTGTGCCCGAACACGAAAGATCTGAATCTTGAAAAGGTTGGCTTTATAACCGATAATCGTGGATATATTGAAGTGGACAAGAGAATGCATACAAGTATACGTGACGTGTATGCGATTGGAGATGTGACAGGCAAGCTAACACTTGCGCATACTGCAAGTGCACAAGCCATGTGTGTGGTGAACAATATCTGCTGTAAATGTGGGGATGAGCTTAATTACGATAATATACCGAGGTGTACTTATACTGTACCTGAGTTGGCCAGTGTAGGCCTCACTGAAGCTAAAGCAAGAGAGAAGGGCTATGACGTTGAAACGGCGGTATTTCCACTTTCCGCAAACGGAAAGGCTATTTCCTATGGTGATGACACTGGCTCAGTTAAACTTATTTTTGAGAAAAAGTATGGTCAATTTTTGGGCATACACATGGCGGGAGTTCATGTGACTGAGATGATCTGGGGAGCTGCAGCTTACCTCAAAATGGAAATGACAGTAGATGAAATGACACAAGTGGTTCATCCACATCCCACTGTCAGTGAGGTAATCATGGAGGCCGCCCACATTGCAAACGGAGAACCGATTCATATTTAAAATATGAAAAAGACAAATGAATAGTTACAAAGTGAAAGAATCTATGGTGATTTTCCACTAAGAAATGTTTAGGAGTGTAAATGATTATGGGATATCAATATGCTTGTGCGGATTTTACATTTCCTTTACTTCCGCATAGAAATGTTTTGGAATTAATTCGTCTAATGGGATTTGATGGAGTAGATGTGGGGTTATTTGAAAACAGATCGCATCTACAGCCGTCCATAGTGTTTGGGAAGCCTTCGGAGAACGGCAGAAAACTTGGGTGTCATGCGAAGGAGGCTGGAATTGCTGTTGCTGATGTTTTTTTGCAGAGCGACATCGATTTTTCAACGAGAGCAATCAATCATCCAAATGAAAATGTGCGTAGAGAAGAACGTGAAAAGTTTAAAAAATTGATTAATTACGCGCTAGCAGCGAAGAGTGGACATATCACATGTTTGCCTGGTGTGTATTTTAAGGATGAAACACAGGAATCGTCTTATCAAAGGGCGGTAGAGGAACTGCTATGGCGAATTGAACAAGCGAATAGAGCAGGGATCATATTCGGTATAGAAGCACATCTTGGTTCTATTGTCGATGCGCCGGAAAAAGCGGAAAAACTGGTTAGTGATGCAGAAGGGTTGACACTGACTCTTGATTATACGCATTTCACAAAAGTAGGGATTCCTGATGAGGAGGTGAAGCCGCTCATTAATTATGCTTCGCATTTTCATGCTCGAGGTGCAGCGAAAGGAAAGTTGCAGACGATTCTGCCAGAAAATACGATTGATTACAATGAAATTGTAAAGGAAATGAAAAAAACAGGGTATGATGGTTTTATCGGAGTGGAATATACTTGGACAGAGTGGGAGGATTGTAATCGGACTGATAATGTCTCAGAAAGCATTCTGCTGATGCAACGACTCAAACAAGCAGAGAAAGAATATTAAGAATAAACACAAAAAGCGAGCGACCATAAAATTCTATCAAGATTTTATGGTCGCTCGTAAGTCGTTCATCAAAGCAATACCGGAGAGAACGTCAAATCCAAGGCAGTAATTCAGGTGGTTTACTGCGAATAATGGTTGACATACTTTTGCGATAATTATATAATAAGGATACAAATAGTTAGTATGCTAAATAATGATTTGTTTATCAAGGAGGTTAAAAAAGAATGGTTGGATTTAACTTAACAAAAGAACAATTACTTCAGCAGCAATTGTTTCGTGATTTTGCAGAAAAGGAAATAAAACCAATAGCATCTCAAATGGATGAAGAAGAGAAGTTTTCTATGGAACTGTTGGACAAGCTTAAGAGATATGGAATGATGGGAATTCCATATGACAAGAAGTATGGCGGGGCGGGCTCAGATGTATTGACTTATGCATTATGTATTGAGGAATTATCAAAAATTGACGGGAGCACCGGTGTCACGGTTTCGGTACATACTTCTTTATGCTGCGCCTGTATCAATGATTTCGCCAATGAAGAGCAGAAAGAAAAGTATCTGCGCCCATTAGTTGATGGAAGAAAAGTAGGGTGCTTTGGGCTGACAGAGCCGGGAGCTGGTACTGATGCTTCGGGGCAGCAGTCATTTGCCCGCTTAGTAGATGACCATTACATATTGAACGGACAGAAGGTATTTACAACTAATTCGGGATTTGCTGATGTATTTGTCATTTTTGCATTGACGGATCGTTCAAAGGGCACTCGTGGCATTTCGGCATTCATTATTGAACGTGATACACCTGGTTTGGTAGTTAGTAAGGATATTCCGCGGATGGGTATTCGAGCGGCGTCTAATGCTGAAGTCTCATTAGTGGACGTGAAGGTGCCTAAGGCTAATCTGATCGGTTCAGAAGGCATGGGCTTTAAAATAGCTATGACGGCTTTAGCCGGTGGCCGTATCGGTATTGGCGCTCAGGCAGTGGGGATTGCCCAAGGTGCGATTAATGAAGCGGTTAAATACGTGAAAGAGAGAAAGCAATTCGGAAGAAGGATATCTCAGTTCCAGAATACCCAATTTAAGCTTGCTGAGCTTCAGACAAAAGTAGATGCGGCAAGAATTATGGTATGGAGAGCTGCAGTTGCAAAGGACAACCATGAAAACTATGCGCCTTTGGCCGCCATGTGTAAGTATTTCGCTTCAGAAGTGGCTAATGATGTGACCAGGGTCTGCGTGCAGCTGCTTGGAGGATATGGTTATTCTAGAGAATATCCGCTTGAAAGAATGCATCGAGATGCTAAAATCACAGAGATATATGAGGGTACTTCAGAAGCCATGAAGATGATTATTTCTGGGGCGATGAAGATTAACTAAAACAGATTCGAAAAAGGAGAAAGTTTATCATGAAAATAGTTGTTTGCGCAAAACAGGTTCCGGATACAACTGAGGTCAGATTGGATCCGAAAACGAATACACTAATCAGAGAAGGTGTTCCAAGTATTATTAATCCTGATGATAAAGCAGGGATTGAAGCGGCATTGCAGTTGAAAGAAACAGTTCCGGGATGTATGGTGACTGTTGTTTGCATGGGTCCGCCACAGGCAGATGTTGCATTAAGAGAAGCACTGGCAATGGGCTGTGATGATGCGATTTTGATCACTGACAGAGCATTTGGTGGTTCTGACACATGGGCAACATCTTCAATCATTGCCTCGGCACTTAAGAAAATGGACTTTGATTTGATTATTACCGGGCGTCAGGCCATTGATGGTGATACGGCACAGGTTGGTCCTCAAATCGCCGAGCATTTAGGTATTCCTCAAGTGAGCTATGCAGAGAAGATTGAGTTAGAAGATGATAAGCTGGTTGTCTGGCGTCAATTCGAGGATCGCTGCCATATTGTGGAAGTAGCCATGCCTTGTTTAGTCACAGCATTGGCGGAATTAGCAGAGCCTCGATTTATGTCAGTTGGCGGGATTGTTGATGCCTATAATACAAAGGAAGTTAAGATTTGGTCTTATGAAGATGTAAAAGATACATTAGATGCAGCTAATATGGGACTAAAAGGCTCTCCAACGAAAGTCATTAAGTCTTTTACGAAGGAAGCCAAAGGTGCCGGAACACTCTTGAAAGACCTTACTGATGATGAGGCGGTTGCGGCAATTATGACGAAATTGCAAGAAAAACATATTATATAGGTTGGAGGAGCGAAAATGAGCAAGGATATTTATGTATTTGCCGAGCAAAGAGATGGTAAGCTATCAAAGGTCAGCCTGGAATTGTTAGGAAAAGCCAGAGAATTGGCGGATAACTTAGGACAAGAGGTAGGTGCGATTCTTTTAGGGCTTGGCATTAAAGAAAAAGCGAAAACATTAATTGAGCATGGTGCGGATAAAGTTATTGTTGTAGATGACCCGATGTTAAGTGAATATATGACAGAACCATTTACTAAGGCGGTTCATGCCATACTTACAGATAAACAGCCTGAGATCGTTTTGTATGGCGCAACGTCGATTGGCCGGGATTTAGCTCCAAGAGTTTCAGCAAGATTACATACCGGTTTGACGGCGGACTGTACTAAGCTTGAAATTGATGACGATAGCAAGTTGCTTTTAATGACCAGACCTGCTTTTGGGGGAAATATTATGGCGACAATCGTTTGCCAGGATTTTAGACCACAGATGGCAACTGTCCGCCCCGGGGTCATGACTGCTTTGGAAAGGGATTCTTCAAGAAATGGCAGTGTGGAAGAAGCAGATGTTGAATTTGATGCATCGGATATGAATATCAAGATCAGAGAAATTTTGAAATCGACAAAGAAGGCTGTTGATATTACAGAAGCAAGATATATTGTTTCAGGCGGCAGGGGCGTTGGGGTTTCCGGCAAATTTAACTTGCTGCGTGATTTAGCGGATGCCTTAGGTGGTGAGGTGGCAGCTTCAAGAGCTTGCGTAGACAGCGGCTGGATGGATAAGGGGTGCCAGGTGGGTCAGACCGGCAAGACTGTCAGACCGGAGCTGTATATGGCTTGTGGTATCTCAGGCGCTATCCAGCATGTGGCCGGGATGGAAGAAGCGGAATTAATTATTGCAATTAATAAAAATGAGGCGGCTCCGATATTTAGTATTGCGGATCTAGGTGTTGTGGGTGATCTCAATAACATTATACCTAAACTGACAGAAGCCATTAATAAATCAAAAGATCAATAGAATCAAAAACGAAGATGCAGGTAAGTAACAGCATCTTCGTTTTTGATTTATCTGGGGATATATACCAAAGAGAATAAACATAGTGCAATAGCTATAAAAATAAAGTAAATATAGTAAATACCCAAGAAATAGTATGCGGTTTGATAAGATAAGGGCTGGATTCATTATGGATTCATAGGTTTTGGAGGCACGTCAATTAAATTAAGCCCAAGATGAAAGGTATATTTGGTGAAAAGAATAGAGGGTTTTACTTGTTGACAGGTGAGTTCAGATGCTGTATCTTGATGGATATAAGAAGCCTAATCAAGAAAACAAGAGGTAAATGAATGGACAAGCAAAACCTAAAACATAAGCGGCGTGTTCGGTATCAAGGAACTCATCCAAAAAAGTATAACGAAAAGTATAAAGAGCTTCAGCCGGACAAATATCCCGATACTGTAGCGAAGGTGATTCAAAAGGGGAGTACCCCTGTCGGAATGCATATTCCAATATGTGTAAAGGAAATATTAGAATTCTTACAAATAAAACCGGGGCAAATCGGTCTGGATGCAACCCTTGGGTATGGCGGTCATGCGTTAGAAATGCTCAAATGCTTAAAAGCTAAGGGCCATCTATATGCTCTTGATGTTGATGCAATCGAATTGGCCAAAACGGAAAAACGCTTGAAATGTTTAGGTTATGGTTCTGATATATTAACGGTTAAGCCACTGAATTTTTCGAATATTGATCAAATAGCTTCCGAGGCAGGCTTATTTGATTTTGTGTTAGCAGATCTAGGGATATCTTCAATGCAAATAGATAATCCCGACAGAGGTTTTTCCTATAAAAAGGAGGGTCCATTAGACTTGCGGTTAAATCCAGAAAAAGGCATATCTGCGGCTGAAAGATTAAGAAATATTAGTCAAGAGGAATTGTATGGCATGCTGGTTGAAAACTCCGATGAACCTTATGCGGAAGTGATTTCACGAGCTATTATTGCGGAAATCAAAAAAGGAACGAAGGTCACGACAACAACGAGCCTTCAACAAATCATTGGAAATGCTCTTGGATTTATTCCAAGTGACAAACAAAAAGACATGACCAAGAAATCATGCCAAAGAACCTTTCAGGCCTTACGAATTGATGTTAACAGTGAATTTGAAGTATTGCATGAATTTTTGGAAAAGCTTCCTGGCGTCATGGCAAAAGGTGGGCGCATTGCTATACTGACTTTTCATTCCGGAGAAGATAGAATTGTCAAAAAGTCCTTTAAAAATTATCTGGGCATAGGTGTTTACAGTGAAATAGCAACTGAGGTTATTCGACCGTCTATAGAAGAATGCCATATGAACAGCCGAGCACGCTCAACAAAAATGAGATGGGCGATTAAAAATACCTATTGACTACCACCTTGGGTGTTAGCTTATAATTTCAGTTGGAGGTGATCGTTTTGCTGATTAATGAAACAAGTAAAATAACAAACTTGACAAAGAAAGCAATCGAATATTATATCGAACGTGAATTGATTTTTCCGGACCTATTAGATAACGGGTATAGGGACTTTTTGAAGTTGCCAATGAGAAATTATATGCCAGCTATCCAGAGCTTCAGAAAATATTTCCTTATCTTTGAAGGCTTTTTCCTGTTTCCAGAGTCTAATAAGTGTAAGAGATAAAATAAGATTTGGCCAATCTTAAAAGGAGGAACCGGTTTGGAAGTTCTAATCATGAAAGCTAGAAAAAAGGATTCTGAGGCATTTATACAATTAATGGATTTAAACACACAATATATGTATAAGATTGCCAAATCATACTTAAAGGTTGAAGAGGATGTGGCAGATGTATTGCAAGATACTATTTTAACCTGCTATGAGAAGATTGGAACCTTGAAGCAAAACAAGTATTTCAAAACATGGCTAACTCGTATACTTATTAATAAGTGCAAAGATATTTTGGGGAGGAACAAAGATATGTATATAAGAGAAGAAATTCCTGAAATACCAGTTAATGACTTTCATTATGACAACCTAGAATGGAGTCAGGTCTTACAGTCGCTGGATGAGAAATATCGGACAATTTTGCTATTATATTATCTGGAGGATTTTAATACCAGAGAAATTGCTGAGATGCTGGATATGAATGAGAAGACTGTTCAGACACGATTGGCAAGGGGAAGAGGAAAAATATCCGAGCTGTATCAAATGGAAGAGAGGAGAAGCAGCATATGAATAGAGGAGAAGAGCTTTTTAAAGCGGCTGTGCAGGAGCCGATCGAAGTATCCGCTGTTGTAAAGAAGAAGGTATTAGAGTCATTTTCGCAAATCAGAAATGAAAAGAAAAGTAGAGTAAATGTCCGTTTTGTAAAAATTGCCAGTGCGGTCTCGTTGATTGCTCTGATACTGGTCGGAAGCTTCAGCAGTGCGGTTTATGCGGGATTTAAAGCGATTTCCTATAATATATCAACGGCGCTTGGGATTAGTGGAGAGCTTAAGCCATATACAACAGTTATCAATCAATCCGTTTTAGATGATAATGTCACAATTACTCTTAATGAGGTAATACTCTCTGGAAATGAGCTTATTGTCTCGACAACGGAAACCTATGCAGAAAAGTTGGCTGAGAATGGTTATTCTGAGTATTCGGCAGAAGTGTACGTGAACGGAAGAAGAGTCTCATATGCAGCTAGTGGTGGCTCTACGCAAATTGATGATTATAACATTGAAAGCGTTATGACCTATTTGTTGGAAGACATCGGTTTTGCACAAGACTTAGATATGGAGCTTATATTTTCTGACGGAAATGGCATCAGCTTTGTAAATAATTCTGACTTGAAATTTGCGTTTAACACAAGCGGTGCAGAATTGGCAGTGGATACGACCGATATTGAGATTGATCAAACATTTACCTTTGAAGATGGACATCAGATCACAGCTTATCGTTATACAAGAAGTCCATTACTGGATAAAATCATGATAAAACGTGATAAGGGCTTTAACTATGATTTGATTTTAAAAGGAGAGGATAACTTAGGCAATCCGGTCAGCTTTTCCTTGTCATCAAGCAATGATGAGAACATGATTCTTAAAGAGGATGCAGTCAGCGGAAATAACGTAAGCACCGAGGCTAAAAGCTTGACATTAACTCTCTATGCAGTCAAATTCCCGGAGCAAAGCGGAAAGTTAAGTAATGATTTTCAACAAGTGGGAGAGAGCTTTACGATAGATATTGAGTGACAAAAGTAGCATTTGGGAAGAGTAGAGGGGGTTGCGGAAGTCCACAACCCCTGACCTTCACAGGAAAGGTCTATATTGTTTTATCATGCACTAATAGCTGCCATAAGTCCAATCATGGCAATACCCATACTTGGCATGATAATCCCCGGCAAATCACTGAAAACTCGTCTGTTGATTATGCGGAATAGCCAACCAATAAGCATAAGACCGAGAGGATTTAGCACCACGAAAGCGTATGGCACATTGAGATAACCACTTACTATCGCATATATCAACGTCATTGATGTTGCGATGACAAGGCTGAAAAACATGATGATTAAAGGAATTTTTACGGCATTACCGGAAACCGTACAGACCAATAACAAAAATTGGTCTTTTATTTTGGGTAAAAGTATATTATCTTTACATTACAAAGATAATATATTGATGTAAATAAGTAAAGACATGGAGGCGCCTATGGATTTAAATTATAAAACGATCAATATTTTCAATCTGCTGATTCTATCAGACGGAATCGTGTCTCTAGAAGAGCTTATGCAAAAAGACGAAATGACTAAACGTATCCTTTATTATAATATTGACAAGATTAATTCTTGGCTGGTTGAAAAAAAGCTGACTCCTTTAGTAATCGAAGATGGTTTTGTGAATATGCAGAAGGAAGAAATTGACCTAATCAAACAGGAGTTAATGAAATATGACAAAATATACTATGTATTATCTTCTGAGGAAAGGCAGGCACTCATTTATATTATGGCGGCATTATCACCGGAAAGTATAACGATTGAATACTTAAGCTCGGTTTTAGATATTAGCAGAAATACAGTCGTCGCTGAAATCACGGAGCTAAAAAGGAAGCTTACACTCAATCATATTATCATGTCAAGCAGACCCAGGCAGGGGTATCGGTTGTCTGGCAATGAGTCTGCGATACGTTACTATATTATGGATTACCTATATTCCTTTGAAGTAGAAAAGGCGAAAAGCATGGCTATAGATATCATAAAAGCTGCCGTAAAATCACTATGTCATATTGCGATCACACAGGAGCTGCTAGCGGGAATCAGCAATATTGTGGAAAGCACAGAGCAGCATATCAGTGGTAAATTCAATAATCATTCCCTGACAGAGACCTCTTTGTATATCTTGGTCTTATATATTCGCAGCCAAGCAGGGCACTTTACCGATGAGGACGATGCGATCAGGTGTTTCCCGGAATATGTGGCAGCAAAGTTGATTATTGAACAGCTAAACAAATTCCAAATACAAATCCCTTGGAAAGAGCAGCACTATATTGCATGTATTTTATTAGGCTCTAAAGTTTATGACTTTCGAGAGGATGTTAATCCGCAAGATGATATTCTTACGAATTTGACGTGGGATATCATTGATACTTTTGAAGCGAAAGCTTGCGTTAGCTTTGATAATCGTAAGGCGTTATTTATGCGTTTGATTCTTCATATTAAGCCGATGTACTATCGGTTAAAATACAAAATCAAAGTTAAGAATCTATTTGCTGATGAAATTTATAAGAAGTATAGAGAAATATATAATCTAACGGATTTAACAGTTAAGACAATACAAAACAAGTATGATTTAGTGATACCTGATGAAGAAATTGCTTACATTTGCATCTATCTGGGCGGTTGGTTAAGAAGAAATATCATGGAGATGACGGATAATTTGATTAAAGTTCTAATTGTCTGTAACTATGGGGTGGGAACGTCCTTGCTTTTAAAGGAGCAGCTGACAAAGCTTCTGGGAGCTGGCTATCAATACGATATTAAAGATGAAAGACAATTTGAAAGCAGCGATATTTTACGTTATGGCTTGATTGTATCAACTATTCCATTAAGCGTTCATAATGATAAAATCATGATCGCATCTCCAATTATTACGGACGGTCAAGAAAAGAAATTACTAAAATGGAACATTAAAGAAGGACAGGCTGCAAAAGGAGCTGATCTTGGCCAAATACTGGAGGTGGTCCATAAATATGCCTCTGTCCATAATGAATCTGCTTTGATCACAAATATATTTAAGATTATTCAGGGAGCCAAACTTGAAAATGAGTCTGAAAAACGTCGGCTTTCACAATTGCTGACACCGGAGTTTATTAAAATCGTCAACGATGTATCGGATGAAAAGAAAGCAATAGAAATAGCGTGTGAAAGTCTCATAGAGGGAGGTATCGTGACAGGCGACTATGCAAAATCAATTATAGAAATTTTAGATGACATGGGTCTTTATTCAGAGCTGGCCAAAGGCGTTATCCTTGCTCATGGGAAGCCTGGTGAGACAGTGAACAGACTGGGGATTTCAATGACTCTTTTTAAAACCCCCGTAAGCTTTACTAAGTGGAATCGAAAGATATATGTTATCTTCACGCTAGCTGCTCCAGATAATGAATCTCATTTCTATGCCTTGAAGGATTTGTTGGTTTTGCTTAAAAATGAGAAAAATTATATAAAGCTTATTAACTGTGATTTTCTTTCTGTAGAAGATATCCACCGATTTCTGACGATAACATTGGAGGCGACAGATGATTAAAGATTATCTCAATGAAAAAACAATACAATTAAAACAAAAAGCTAATAACTGTGAGGAGGCGATTAGAAAAGCGGCAATACCTTTAATAAAAGAAGGAAAGATTTTAGAAGGCTATGTTGAGCAGATGCTGTCGGCATTGAAGGAGCTTGGACCTTATATGGTGATCCTTCCCGGCATTGCTTTGGCTCATGCCAGACCGAGTGACAATGTCAAAGAGGATTGTATGAGCATGATGACTTTAGTAGAGCCGGTAATGTTCGGGCATTGGAAAAATGACCCGGTTCATACGATTTTTGTTTTGGCATCACCAAATAGCAATCAGCATCTGGAGGTGCTCAAATCGATTTCACAGTTGCTGTCAAAGGAGGAATTTATCGATGAGCTGAATCGTTGTTATGAATTGGAGGATATTACTAAATATTTCAATTAAAAACCTAAGGAGGGATACTATGCAGAGACTGGAGATTATTTCAGTGTGTGGCTTTGGGATCGGCAGCAGTCTTATTTTAAAGATGACCATTGACGATATGTTAAAAAGTGAAGGAATCGAGGCCAATACATATCCTCAGGATGTAACCAGCGTAGGCGGCATCAAGGCTGATTTGATATTTACTTCAAATGAATTGTATGATCAGATTGTTGAAAGGGTAGAAGCACCGGTCATTGTTATTGATAATTTCCTGAGTACGGAGGAAGTTAAAGAAAAAAGCCTTTCTAAAATACTAAAACTAATGGAAGAAAATCAACAGAAGTGATTGAGAGAAAGTGAGGTATGTTATGAATGCTATATTAAATACTGTTTTGGGATTGCTTAGAAATCCATCTATGTTTGTGTCTATTATTGCATTTCTTGGACTTGTGCTCCAGCGAAAAAACATCAGTGATATTCTTAAAGGAACCTTTAAGACTTTTATCGGAATGATGGTGCTGACTCAGGGGGTCAACATTATTACCGGCGGGATCACACCTTTATCCAATGCTTTTGTACGTTTGTTTTCAATTGAAGGCGCCAAGCCCTTGGGAGACTTCTCCGAATTTCTCGGTGACTATGGAACGATGGTCGGAGTTCTTATGCTATTAGGCTTTATAATCAATATAATAATTGCTCGTTTTACAAGATTCAAAACAATATTCCTTACTGGGAACCTGCTATATTGGTCACCGATGCTGTTTTTGGCTGTGGGTGTTGAAAATGGGCTGACTGGGGGGATATTGATTGGATTTGCATTAATATTCCATATCTTATATTTCACTATTTTCCCGTATTTGATGAAAAAGCATGTCAAGATTGTAACTGGACAGGAGAGTTTTACGATTGGCCATACGTGTTCCATTTTTTGTATCATGGGATCGTGGATCGGAAAATTCATCGGGAATAAAGAAAAATCGACTGAGGAGCTCAAATTACCTAAATCATTGGAATTTTGCCGAGACACAACAATAACCTCCGGGATCGTGATTGCGATTGTTTATATGATCGTAGGTATTGCTATAGGCGGAGAAGTTAGGGTGGAAGTTTTTGGCGGCGATCCTCTGGTTACATTTGCGATTATCCAGGGCATGACATTTGCGGCAGGTATGGTGATCTTGCTCCAAGGTGTCCGGATGATGCTTGCTGAAATTGTACCTGCTTTTAAAGGCGTGGCAGATAAGTTGGTTCCTGGAGCTATTCCGGCATTAGATATTCCGATTATCTTTCCTTATGCACCGACGGCGTTGCTGCTGGGATTTATCATAGCGATAGTTGTCAGTATTGTGACTTTGTTTATTTTTGGCAGCATGGGCTTTTTGTCTGTGGCGATCATACCTTTAGTCGTTGCCTGTTACTTCGATGTGGCGCCTGCGGCAATATTTGCAAATGCTCGGGGTGGACGCATCGCAGCTATTGTTACCAGTGCGGTGGGCGGTTTCCTGCTAACGGTTTTAGTGGCAGTATCACTGCCGATGATATCATCGACTGTCGGCAATTTTATTCAGGCTTATGGCGGAAATGAATACTCATTTTGGATTATTATTTCTAACTTTTTTGCAAAGCTATTAGGTATTGCCGCATAAAACTTGAGAGGAAAGGTGTAGGACATGAAAATAGGGATACATTTATCTTCTTTTACACCCTCTTGGAATGACGATATTATTCCGTTCATCAAGGCGAGTGCAGATATTGGCTATGAAGCAGTAGAAATCCCGTTAATGGATCCAGATTCTTTTGATTATCAGAAGGTGGCAAGTGAATTAAGATTTCATGCGCTTTGTTGTACATGCGGAACCAGTGTAACCATCTTAGAGGATCCGTCCTCAAATGACAGTGAAATACAAAAGGCCGGAATAAGAAGATTAAAGAAATGCATTGATATTTGCAATTATTTGGAAACGGACTGCTTAGGCGGGGTTCTTTATGCCCCGTGGGGGCAGCATAAGCGTCGTATCGGTGCGGCTAGCAACCGAGAAAAGGCGATCGAATCCTTTGGTGAGGTTTCAGAATATGCCAGACAAAAGGGAGTGCTTTTGTCATTGGAAATTCTTAACCGATATGAAAGCTATTTTATGAACACCATCGATGAGGGGATTGAATTTTTGGATCAGCTCAATCAACCCAATGTAAAGCTACATTTTGACACCTTTCATGCTCATATTGAGGAAAAGAGCATTGCTGACGCTATATTAAAAGGTGGGCAACATATCGCACATGTTCATCTTTGCGACAATAACCGTGCTGCGCCGGGAACCGGAATGATTGATTTTACTAAGGTGAGAGATGACCTTCGTCAAATCGGATTTGACAGATATGTCATGGTGGAAAACTTTGTCATACCAGATTCAGAAGCAGGCGAACAAGTTTGTATCTGGAGAAAAACTGCTGAGTCGCCTTTTCATAATGCCCAGCTGGCTTATCAGTTTGTTTCGACATGCTTTAACTCATAAAGATGGGGGAGATGAGATGTTTAATAATCGTCAGGTATATACACTCCTTGGTGAAATAACACAAATGTTTGTGGATAAACAGCAAGAATTATCCAGATATGATGCAGTTATTGGTGATGGAGATCATGGTTTTTCGATTGCAAGAGGTTGTCAGGCAGGTTTTTTGGCGGTATCTTCGTTGGAAAAAGAATCAAGTATTCAGGACTATTTTAAAATCTACGGAAGAGAGCTGACCAATGAGGTGGGCGGTGCAATGAGACCGCTATTTGGTCTGCTTTTCACTGAAATCGGCAAGTCTTGCGCAAATAAGGACTGGATCGGACTTGATGAGCTGGCGATAGGATTAAAGTCTGCATTAGAATACATATCTGAGCTTGGCGGTGCAAAGGTCGGTGATAAAACGATGGTAGATGCCATAACGCCGACGGTTCATTCCCTCATGGGATCCCTTAAGGCGCATGAGGACCTTGTGAATGCGCTTGAAAAAGCAGTAAAAGCAGCGAAGGAGGGCGTCAAGTCAACGATTCCACTTAGAGCAAGGATGGGAAGGTCAAAATACCTAAAAGAGCGCTCGATTGGATATCAGGATGCGGGTGCAACGTCATTTTACTATTTATTAAATACCATCTGGAATTATGCCGCAAAGGAGAATGCTTTATGAAGAAATTTATAAATGCTCCGGAAACGATTGTTCGGGATATGATAGAGGCGTTTTTGCTCGTCAATTGGAAACGTCTGAAAAAAATTGATGGGATTCAGGTCATTGCCCGAAAGAGTATTGAACCGGATAAAGTTGGCATTGTGATTGGCAATGGGCTGGGGCATGAACCGGCATGTATCGGATTTGTCGGTAAGAATGCCATAGATTGCAATGCCTATGGTCATATCTTCTCTGCTCCCGGACCTAAGCATATTCTTGGAGCCATACAGGAAGCCGACCAAGGTAAAGGTGTCGTAGTGTTGATTTCCAATCATGCGGGCGATGTGCTCAATTCACGCATTGCGATCAATTGGGCTAGAGAAGACGGCATTGATGCCCGGTATGTCATTTTGTATGACGATGTCTTGTCGGCACCCAAAGATCAGCCATTGGAACGCCGAGGAACGGCGGGATCTTTCTTTAATTACCGGATGGCCGGGGCTTACGCTGCTAAAGGGCATTCTATTGACGAGGTGGTGTTAATGGCAGAGCGTATCCGCAACCTTACACGAACTGTCACGGTAGCTGCTATTCCGGGAACCTCACCGTTAAGTGGTGAACCTATGTCACAAATCGATGAGGATGAATATGAAATCGGTATTGGTGTTCACGGAGAAGCTTCTGCTCATACTCTACCAGTGGCTCCGGCTAGTGAAATAGCATCTGGGATGTCGCAATTGCTTATCCAGGATGGCGAGTATTTATCTGGTGATGAGCTCCTTGTGCTTGTCAATGGGTGCGGACAGACAACATATATGGAATTACTCATTTTCTTTGGAGAGGTGAAAAAATATTTAGATTCACAAGGCATAAGAATATATAAGCCTGCAATCGGCAGCTTTATAACCACTCAGGAAATGGGTGGGATCGCTCTGGCATTTTGTAAAACTGATGATGGAATCAAGCAGTTATGGGATACGCCAACTGATGCCCCGGGATTTCCAAAGTGACATGCGATAAAGAAAGGTGGTCGTGATGATAATACCAACATACAAAATAGCGGTTTTATCGATAGGATACCCTAATTTCCGCTATGATATTGCAAAGAAAAATATGAAGCATTCCATTAAAGTGCTTGACAGCTTAGAAGGTGTGGTGGTGGTTTCCCTGCCAGAGGTGCAAATAGTTGAAGAAGAGTTGCATCAGGCAATGGATCATTTACTGGAGCATCATCCTGACATGCTGCTTTTACAGCTGGGAACGTATTCCTATGGAAGTGCCCTAATGGCATGTCTTGATAAACTTAAAGGTATTGATCTGATGCTATGGGGATTCCGTGAGCCGATCCTTGATGACTATCCGGGTCTTCCGCTCAACTCCCTTTGTGCCTTGAATATGTATACAAGTTTTCTTCACCACATAGGAAAAAGAGACTTTACATATCTCTATGGGAATCCCGAAGAGCCGGACGTTGTTGAAAAACTAAATCGGAAGATTTGGGCGGCAAGAATTAAAAAGGGATTAAAAAAATCCAAGTTCTGCATCATTGGCGGAAGAGTTCCCGGTTTTTATCTCTCTAACGTTGACGAGCTTAAATTTCGTCATGAAATCGGACCGGAAATCAGCTATTATTCTATCGCAGCCCTGCTTCACGATGTTGAGCATTTGCCGGAGGCAGAGGTCAAGGAAGAGATGAGGCGGTTAAAGGAAATAGTTTCCAACTGTGATTGCAAGGAGGAAGCTTTAGAAAAAAGTGCCCGTATCGCCCTTGCGGTGAGGCGCTATGCAAGTCTTAATCATATCACCGGATTTGCATTCAAGTGCTGGCCCGATTTACAGGATTTATATCACATTGCTCCTTGTGCGGCGATTGCTGCCTTGAATCAAGAAGGCATATTAGTTTCCTGTGAAGGCGACGTGACAGGCTTGGCAACGATGTATATGCAGCAGTGCTTAAGCAATCTGCCGGTATTTTTAACAGACTTAGTTAATATTACTAAGGAAGGAATCATAAAACTGTGGCACTGCGGCGCAGCGCCCCCAAGTATTGCTGCGGACAATCAAGACACTTATTTTGGAGAGCATCCGACAATCAAACAAGGGATTGGAATCGGAGGAACCTTTGATTTGGCAAAAGGCAGAATACTAATTGCAAAATTATCTGAGGATAAATCTTATAAGATGCTGTTGGCAGAAGGCAGATGCATAGCACCGGATCGCAAGCTGACTGGAAATCAAGGTGATATACTTCTTAACGGCTGTCCGGAGAAATTATTAGATCTGATCGTATCCGAAGGCATTGAGCATCATTATGTGATGGCTTATGATGTGGATATCGGTGTAATGGAAGAGTTGTGTAGCTTGTTGGGGATCAGGGCGGTTGTGCTTAAAGGGGGAGATTAAGGTTGGAAGGGCAAATGAAAAGATTTCCTTATGCGGCTGGATACTACCCTATGATGCACGCAAAGGATGAATGGGTTCGGGACTTGGATCAAATGCAAAGCTGCGGCATTCGTTTGATTCGTACGGCAGAGCTGTTTAATACATGGGATCAGTTGGAGCCTTTAAAGGGCGTCTTTCGATTTGAGGTACTGGATGATTTTTTTGAAGTGTGCAGAAAACGGCAGATGAAGATTCTGCTAGGAACGGGGACAGCCTCACCGCCTTACTGGCTTCATGAAATGGATCCTGAAATGAACATTACTGGTCACACGGGGAGGCAATATCCCAATAATGTTTCCTACTCATGGGCATGTTTCCACAATCCTGTTTATTTAGAGGCCTGTGAAAACTATATTAGGGTCTTGATTGAGCATTATAAAGACCATCAGGCGTTATTTGCCTATCAGATCCATAATGAAATCGGTTTTCCTTTCATGCCGCTAAATGATGGAGAAATAGATATGTATTGCTATTGCGATCATACAAAAGCTGAATTTAGAAAATGGCTGAAGTATAAATACAAATCACTTGCAAATTTGAATCACGCTTGGACATGGAGCGCTACGAATACTTACCATTATTCCTGGGATATGGTAGAACCTCCTTATGCTAAGCCGACTTCATGGAGCAGCATCACCAGATTTCTGGATTTTCGCCTGTTTATGATGGATTCTATCACGCATTTTGTATCCTGGCAGAATCAGTTGATTAAAGAAATGGATCAACAACATCCAACGTCAACCAATATCTTTTTTATGAAGGGTGAGGACAAGATGGGGGTCATGACTGCCATTGATCAATTTGAAATTGCGAAAACAGTAGATGTGATTGGATATGACCTTTATCCAGGAAGCGGCAATAAACTGGAAGCTCGCCCAGAATTCACTGCCATGTTTTTAGATCATGCCAGAAGTGTTTCACGACCTTTAAACAAACCGTATTGGCTGATGGAAATGGAAAGCGGTCCGATTAATGGCTGGGCGTTAGGACCTCATAGGAATACAAGCTGCCACGATATCAGAAGGTATGTATTAGAAGCTATCAGCTATGATGCGAAAATGATTCTCTTTCAGGGTTATCGTCAATGGGATTTTCAGCCGTTATGCTGGGGTGGATTGGTGGACTTAGATGGAGAGCCCATAAAAAGGACATCGGCAGCTGCCGACATGGGCAGATTCATCAGAGCTAATGAAGATTTCTTATTAGAAGCGAAATCATCTAAAAGCGAGGTGGCGATACTTATATCCAAAGAAAATGCTATTATTGCGAATGGGATGGGACATGAAGCCTTTTTAGTCAGCTCATTGCGGGGTGCCTACAGGGTCTTTTGGGAAATGGGATTTACAATAGATTACATAACAACAGAGCACCTGCAAAATGACTATGCGATGGACTACAAAGTTATGATAGCGCCCTTTTATTTAACCATATCCGGTCGTGATGCAAAGCATCTGCTTAAATATACACAAAATGGTGGGCTGCTCATTGGATTTCCGAGGCTTGGATATGTAGATGATAAAGGCTGGTATAATCACAGGTGGCCGCCTTATGAACTAGGAGAAGTCTTTGGCGTGAAGTCTGAGTCTGTCGAAGCCGACGTTAAATCTCTGATAACCTATCAATCCAAGAACTACGAAGGCTTCTGGCATAAGGAGTATTTAGAGGCGGTATCCAAAGACCTCAAGGTGTTGGCCTATTTTTTTGATGATACTCCGGCGGTAGCATTAAATCCATGTGGCAGGGGAGGCGGTTTATATTTTGCGACGCATTCGGAACAGGCATTTTTGGAGCAAAAAGACTATCTGTTATGGGATGTATTGCAGAACATTTTGCCGCAGAGAGGTGTTTTGCCTAAGGTAAATATAAGTTATAGTAACCGTCTGGATCATGAAATTAATGGCAGAATACTGGAAGGCTGGCAAAAAGATATGCTGATTATAACTGTCTATCTAAAAGCCGGCAGGGAGGACTTTTTTATCAATAATCATAAATTAATCCGGGTTTCCCTGATCTATGACACAAAAATCCATAAAATTGAAAGTGTCTGTTCAGACAAGCAGATAGATTTTGTGCAAAATGGTAAGCATGTTACTTTTGATTATGATTTAAAAAAGAATGAATATCCAGTCTGGTATCTGTACAAACAATAGAAGAGAGGAGCAGCTATGGAAAGTCTCACTTTAAGTCGAGAAGCCCTTGATCAAATAAAGCTTTTCGTGTTAGATATGGATGGTACCTTCTATCTGGGAAATAGAATCATTGATGGCGCTTTAGATTTTCTTGAAGCGGCGAGAAAAAGGGGGAAGAAAATAGTTTTCTTCACCAATAATTCCTCAAAGGCTCCGGAAGACTATATTCATAAGCTGGCAGCTATGAATTGTTATATTAGCAAAAATGAATTAATGACCTCAGGAGATGTGACTATTGATTATTTACAGAATCAATATCATGGTAAAAGAGTATATTTGGTGGGAACCAAAGAGCTTACCCGCTGCTTTAGGGAAGCTGGGATTTATCTGGTAGATGATGAACCGGATATTGTCGTAGTGAGCTTTGATACATCTCTCACTTATCAAAAACTTATGAAAGCCTGTACATACATTAGGAATGGCGCACTATTTCTAGCAACCCATCTGGACATCAATTGTCCGACGGAAAATGGCATGATTCCCGACTGTGGTGCATTTTGTGCGGCAATTACGCTTTCCACTGGCGCAAGCCCCATCTACTTAGGCAAACCCTTCCCGCCAACTGTGGAAATGATACTAAGTAAAACGGGTTGCCATAGAGACGAAATAGCATTCATCGGTGACCGGATTTATACGGATGTGGCTGCCGGAGTTAACAATGGCTCTATCGGTATACTGGTGCTCTCAGGCGAGACGAGATTAGAAGATTTGCATGTAGCCAAAATAAAGCCCCATGCAGTTTATCAAACGCTCGGAGATATATTACCGGACATAAAATAGTGAAATGCCTTCATTCCCCCCCAATTTTGTACTGGTCAAGTTTGTTATATAGCATCGCCCGTGATATCCCCAGCAGTTTGGCAGCTTCTTTCCGATTTCCGCCAACAGTGCTTAGAGCTTCCTCAATCAAACCCTTTTCAAAAGCCCGCTTTTCCACAGCAAGATTATATCCCGAGCAAACGCATTATTACCGTGGCGACCACCGGCGCATGGCCAACTAAGGAAAACACCCCCAACGTGCCGATCGAGCCTGCTGAAATAGCCGAAGAAATCTATAACTGCTGGCAGGCAGGGGCGGCGGTGGCGCACATCCACTGCCGTGATAATGCAGGTAAAGCTGCCATGGTTTTCGAAAAATTCGAGGAGACCGTCAGGTTGATCCGCGCCCGTAAGGACTGCGATATCATCCTTAACATCACCACCTCTGGCGGTGTGAATCTGAAAGAAGAGAATCGCCTGCGCCCATTTTATGAGCTTAAGCCTGAGATGGCGAGTTTCGATTGCGGTACCATGAACTGGCAGCATACGACAGTTTTTGAAAACAATCCCAAGTTTCTTGAGAAGTTGGGTGCCATGATGAACGAAGTCAATGTCAAGCCGGAGATCGAAGTCTTTGACATCGGTATGATTTATAACGCTGGTTATTATATCAAAAATGGCTTCTTAAAAACGCCGTGTCACTTTCAATTCTGCATGGGCGTGCCTGGCGGCATCGCCGCCACCACCAAGAATCTAGTGATCATGAAGGACATTATGGATGAGGTGGCACCGGACTCCACCTTTAGCGCCTTCGGTGTTGGAAAAGGCGCGATGGAGATCATGTATGCCGCAATTGCCATGGGCGGAAACATTCGTGTGGGTATGGAGGACAACGTGCTGTACCGCAAAGGCCAGCTTGCCGATAATAATATGCAGTTTGTAAGACGTGCCAAACGTTGCATTGAGGAATTCACCTGTGAGGTAGCCACTCCTGCACAGGCGCGACGGATTCTTGGCTTGTAAGCTGGTGGCGGGATTAATGCTGCCACCTAAAATTGTTTTTTTGCTTTGCTAATAAAAGGAAATACACGGGATAAAGTTTTGCTATTATTTTTAGTAACGGCAAGACTTTATTCTTTTTTCATTTACTACAGAGATCGCTATATGAAGTATTGTAAAGTGAATAGCAAGGTGTTATAGTATAGTTACTTAATTAAATACTTTAACAAAGGGGAAAATTAATTGGGAAAGGTTTTGGGAAAGAAATCCAGTATCCAGAGAAAAATTGTTCTTGTTTACATCTTTATTGCTGTGTTGCCGATCAGTATTGTCACGTTTGCTTCCAGTGTCATTTATTATAACAATATTTTGAAAAAGTTCTACAACCTTCTGGAACAAAATGCACGACAGCATGAAATTGTTGTAAATGAAAGAATGTATGCCTATGAGAGCGTGCTGTATGAGCTGGTTACCAATAAAGAATACATAGACTTGGCAAAAAAGATTAATATCGGAGATGAGAACTCGTTGTTGATTGACAAGGATCACATGGAGAAATTACTCAGGAGCTGTGTATATACCTACGATAGAATCAGGAGCGTGACATTTTTAGCTGATAGCAGCGCCTATGTCACTTATTCGAAATGGTATGATGGTTCGGCGAAGATTATTTGGAAAGAAGCTTCTGTCAGGGAAGAAATCCATGATGAGATTGAAAATGCGCAGTCACTTACCTACATAGCGACTGTCAATTTGAGCAACATGGCGGGAACAGACGACTATGTTATTCTTATTGGATATCCAGTGAAAAATCTGAAGACGAAGCAGCAAAGCGGTGTTCTGGTGATGGCGTTAGAGGAAGAAGTATTGCTGTTCAATGATATTGACGCCGAAAATGAAAACGATGGCATAACAACAGTGTTATTGGACACGGATGATAAGATTGTTGCTGGAGTTGAGAGCACTTTTATTAATGATAGCTACGCAAACTACCTGAACAAAAAGTTTGGGGATGGGAAGGTGGTTTCGGAAAAGCGCCATGCGATTGAGGGAACTAAATGGACGATTGTAAATATTATCGATACGGCTGTATACAAGCAGGAAATATACCATTTTATCAAGGTGGTATTTGCTTTAATGGTTACGATAACTTGTTTCTTTTTTGTCGTGGTCTTCTTAATAACGAGAAAATATATTGAAACCATTCAGCATATTGCTCAAGGCATCCGTAATTATGAAGGAACTGATGCAAAACCGATTAAGCTTAAAGTAGATGAGCAAGACGAGCTATATGTGATCGTAAGGCAGTTCAACAAAATGACTAATCGTGTCAACTCCCTGGTAGTGACGCTTCAGCAAAGAAATGAAGAAGTCAAGGCAGCGGCAATAAGTCAAAAGCATGCCGAGATAAAAGCACTTGAAGCACAGATTAATCCGCACTTTTTATTTAATACACTAGACTCGATTAATTGGCGGGCGATTGAGCACGAAGAAGAGGACATCAGTGATATGCTGGGGACATTGGGCAGTCTGTTGCGATACAGTATCTCTAATATCGATATGGAAGTATTATTAGAAGCAGAAATCAACTGGCTAAAGAAATACATATTTTTACAGCGAGATCGTTTTGGAAATTCATTTGACTGTCGGTATGATATTACAGAGGAAGCATTTCTTTTCCCAATTTATAAGATGCTGTTACAGCCGATTATTGAAAATACAATTCTTCATGCCTTTGAAGATGTGAAGAAAGGTGGGATGATTTATGTAAAAGCATTCGTTAGGGAAGATGGCAAGCTCAAACTTCAGATCAGGGATAACGGCTGCGGCATGACAGAAGCGCTTTTGGAGGAAATAAATGAAGAAATCAGAGTAAGGGGACCACTTAATAGTAAAAAAATTGGAATTAGCAATGTTATTCATAGACTACGGATCTACTATCATGAGGCGGCAGAAATATCAGTAAACAGTAAGTTGGGAGAGGGAACAGAATTTGTTTTGATTATTCCCGTTAAGCAATGAGCCAGGAGGAATAAGGGTTATGAAGACAGTAGTGATTGTTGAGGATGAATTTAGAATACGTCAGGGTCTTAGTCAGCTGATTACTAAATTGAGTCTGGGATGCCAAGTGATTGGAGAAGCAGAAAATGGCTATGAAGGTCTTAAAATGATTAGAGATGCGGAACCAGACATTGTAATGACAGATATTAAAATGCCTAAAATGGATGGTTTGGATATGATTGGAAAAGCGCAGGAAATGGGCGTGAAATCAATATTTGTAATACTCAGTGGATATGCGGATTTTGAATATGCCAGACAGGGAATCGTTCTTGATGTTAAGGAGTATTTATTGAAGCCTACGACCATATCAGATATCAAGAAGTTACTAATTAATCTGTCTGGGAATGTGTCGAAGGAACCAATGAGTGAAATGGAAACACAGATGTACTCACCGGTAATAAAAGATATGATTATGACCATTGATACAAATTATGGGCTGCGTCTGGGCTTGGATACTTTTTCTGTAAAATATCGTTTGACGTCTGAATATATCAGTAATCTGTTTGCAAAAGAAACTGGGACGACATTTTCTAATTATTTAAAAAAGATTCGTATGGAAAAAGCAAAAGAGCTGATTTTAAAAACGGATATGAGAATTTATGAAGTGGCATGTCGTGTGGGATATCCGGATCAGAAGTATTTTTCTAAGGTGTTTAAAGAGTACAATGGAGTGTCAGCAAAGCAGTATGCAATAAACAAGAAAAAATAAAGTGATGATATACACTTTTATTAAGATATTAGAATTTCTTATCCGGTGCCCAACCCTTATACTTAAAGCACCAAATATTAGGAGGGAATCATATGAGAAAGAGACTAGCATTATTAATGGCATTAGCGATGATGGTTGGAGCAATGGGCGCCTGTGGCGGCAGTGGAGATAGTCAGACTGACAAAACGACCGGAACTAATGCAGAAACCAAAACAGAAGCAGGAAATAAAGGCAGCAGTGGTGACAAGCAGGAAATTACTTTCTGGCACTATATGTCAGAAGACAAAGAAGGCAAATTTGTTAACCAAGCAGTGGAAGAGTTTAATAATTCACAAGATGAGATTTACGTGACAGCGCAGTATTTGCCGCGCGAAGAGTTAATGAAACAGTACACAATCGGTGTCGTCTCTGGTGAATTGCCAGACTGCGGAATGGTAGACAATCCGGATCATAACTCTTATGCATCAATGGGAGTGTTTGAAGATATCACAGATTTATATGATGCTTGGGATGAGGCGAGTTTTTTGGAGGGCTCGATCAATTCCTGTTATTATGAAGGGAAATTATATGGGATTCCATGGGGAAATAATTGCCTTGGCCTTTTCTACAACAAAACAATGCTTGATGAAGCAGGTATTGAAGTGCCGACGACATGGTCCGAGCTGGAAGCAGCCTGTGAAGTGCTGACGACAGATAGCACCAAAGGCCTTGCGATTTCAGCAATTGGAAATGAAGAAGGAACATTTCAGTATATGCCATGGCTACTTTCTTCAGGCGGCAGTGTGATGGACTTGACATCAGATGGTTCGAAAGAATCCATGACATACTTATCTGGATTGATTGAAAAAGGATATATCAGCAAAGAGAGTGTTAACTGGACGCAAGCAGATGCTGAAAAACAATTTGCATCAGGATTGGCGGCAATGATGATTAATGGTCCCTGGCAATTCTCAGGATTAGCAGAGGATGCACCGGATCTTGAGTATGGCGTTGCGAAAGTGCCAAAAGCCGACGATGGAACATACGCTTCAGTACTGGGCGGTGAGAACATAGCGATCTGCGCAGGAGCAAATATCGAAGCCTCATGGAAATTTCTCACATGGATGACAAGTGAAGAAAAATCTCAGGAAATCTGCAAATCAATAGGTCGTTTTTCACCACGGGCTGATGTAGACAGCCAAGAGATGTTTAGCGACGATCCACTCAATTCAGTCTTTGCAGAAATAATGCCGGACGCACAATCAAGAGGACCTTCCCCAGATTGGCCAGAAATCTCAGCAGCTATTTATACGGCGCAACAGGAGGTTTTTACTGGGCAGAAAGATGTGGATACCGCAATGGCTAACGCACAGGCAAAGATTGATGAGATTAATGCAGAATAAGTGCTTGCTGGATTATGATAGAGGGAGACATATATGCAGTCAAATAAAAGAGCAAGAAAAGAGCTGCTGATCGGATACTGCTTCATCATTCCGGCTGTTGTCTATATGCTGTTATTTATCGGATACCCAATTATATATAACTGGATTATCAGCTTTCAGGATGTGACAGCAAAGACACTAGGCAGCTCCGTACGTGATATAATAGGTTTTAATAATTACAGAGCAATATTTACTAATGTAACGTTTAGAAGAGCACTACTCAATACTTTTATTTATACGGTAGGCTGTTTAGTGATTCAATTTTCATTAGGGTTCCTTTTTGCCATGTTTTTTACTAAAAAATTCAAACTTTCCAAACCAATCAGAGGATTTATCATCATTAGCTGGATGCTTCCGGTGACAGTAACGGCACTGATATTTAGGTTTATGTTTGCAGAGGGAAACGGGATCGTTAATGCAATTTTGCTTAATCTAGGGCTAATTAGTGAACCGGTTGGTTGGCTTTTACAGGGGGGTACGGCGATGCTTGTGCTTATTATAGCCAACTCGTGGGTAGGAATTCCCTTTAATATGCTGCTGCTCACCACTGGGCTTAACCATATTCCGGAAGATATTTATGAAGCGGCATCCATCGATGGCGCTACTGGGATTCAAAAGTTTTTTAAAATCACAATACCGCTGCTGAAACCGACGATTATGTCGGTTCTGGTATTAGGTTTTGTCCTGACCTTTAAAGTATTTGATTTAGTATATGTAATGACGGGAGGCGGGCCAGTAGATGCGACCGAGGTGCTGTCAACGTACTCATATAAACTGTCATTTCAATTATTCAGGTTTGGAGAAGGGGCAGCGGTTGCTAATGTACTGTTTGTTTGTCTGTTCCTAGTTGCGTTGGTTTATTTGAAAACAATTTCGAAGGATGAGGTTATATAAAAATGAAAAAAGTACATTTTTCACAAAAACAAATGAGCATCCTGCTGAGCATTTTAGCAATTTTGATTGCTGCTGTTTTCCTATTTCCACTTTACTGGATTGTGGTAAATTCCTTTAAACTTGATAGTGAAATATTTGCAAGTGTGCCGACCTTGTGGCCGAAAGCCTTTACGCTAAAAGCATATCAGGAACAGCTTAGCAGCCTAACGATAACGTTGAAGAATTCTATCATCATTGCCATTGGCTCGATGATCTTGTCATTGTGCTTATCTGTACCTGCCGCATATGGTCTGGCGCGGTTTAAGGTCAAGGGGATGAAGTTGTTTATCCTAGTATTCCTGATTACACAGATGCTGCCGGCATCACTGGTACTGACACCGCTGTTTTTGATTTTCTCTAATCTGGGGATTTTAAATACTTATCTGGCACCGATACTATCTACAGCAACGATATCGATACCATTTATAGTTCTCATGCTAAGGCCGGGCTTCTTAAGCATGCCGAAGGATTTAGAGGATGCCGCAAGGATTGACGGCTGCAATGTAATTTCAGCATTTTTAAGAGTAGCAATACCGATTGCGAAGCCTACGGTAATAACAGCAGCTTGTTTTAGTTTTGTTTATGCTTGGAACGATTTAGCATATTCCATGACATTTAATACGAAAGAAAGCATGCGGCCGATGACATCGGCGATCTACACATTTATGAACCAATATGGCACGAAGTGGAACAGCATTATGGCGTATGGGGTATTGTTAATTTTACCGTGCTGCATCATCTTTGTGACCATGCAGAAGCATATTGTAAAAGGAATGACGAGCGGTTCCGTCAAGGGTTAACCTTATGCCGCATAAAATGAGGAGGAAATATGAGCATATTCAGACAGGAAGAAAATTGTTTAAAGTTCCACTATGATGCTGAGGATCTATGGATTGAAGCATGGGGGCTTAACAGCTTTCGTATTCGGGCATCTAAGATGGCAAAGATTGAGGAAGAGAACTGGGCGCTGACGATGGCGCCGGAAACAGCCAAGGCAGAGGTTGAAATCAAGGAAACTTATGCTGAAATTTCAAATGGAAAAATAAAAGCAAGAATTTCTCGATATGGAAAACTGACTTTTTTTAACCAAAAAGGTGAAGCGCTGCTGGATGAGTATTTAAGAAATCGTCGGGACGTATTTGCGGATTACTGTAGTGCTCTTGAAGTAGAAGCGAGAGAGTTTAAACCTATACCTGGAGGTGATTATCATCTATCGATGCGGTTTGTTTCGAATCCGGAAGAGAAGATATATGGGATGGGGCAGTATCAACAGCCTTATTTAAACCTTAAAGGAGCAGACATTGAATTAGCTCAGAGAAATTCACAGGCAAGTGTTCCTTTTGCGATATCATCATTAGGTTATGGATTCCTCTGGAACAATCCGGCGGTGGGAAGAACCATTTTTGGAAAAAATATAACCACTTGGGAAGCCTATTCGACAAAGACCCTTGACTATTGGATTACGGCGGAAGATACGCCGGCAAAAATTGAGGAAGCTTATGCGAAGGTAACCGGAACGGTTCCGATGATGCCGGAATATGCGATGGGATTCTGGCAGTGTAAGCTTCGCTATCAGACACAAGAGGAGCTTTTAGAAGTGGCCAGGGAATATAAACGTAGAGAACTACCGATTTCGGTTATTGTCATTGATTACTTTCACTGGCCACTACAGGGTGACTGGAAATTTGACTTAAGGTATTGGCCGGATCCCGATGCTATGATCAGGGAATTAAAAGATATGGGCATTGAGCTGATGGTATCGATCTGGCCGACAGTGGATTACCGCAGTGAGAATTTTGAGGAAATGAAAGAGAAAGGATATTTAATCCGGACAGACAGAGGCTTCCGCATTGTGATGGACTTTCATGGCAATACTGTGCACTTTGACGCAACAAATCCTAAAGCACGGGAATATGTATGGCAGAAGGCGAAGATGAATTATTATGATAAGGGTGTCAAAATATTTTGGCTTGATGAGGCAGAGCCGGAATATAGTATTTATGATTTTGATAATTATCGTTATCATATGGGTCCGAATGTACAAATCGGAAATATCTATCCGACCTTATATGCAAAAACCTTTTTTGACGGAATGCAGGCAGAAGGGCAGGAGAATATCATCAATCTGCTTAGGTGCGCATGGGCTGGCTCACAGAAGTATGGCGCACTGGTTTGGTCAGGAGACATTCATTCTAGCTTTTTAAGCCTTAGGAATCAGGTGGCTGCGGGGCTGAACATGGGAATAGCAGGGATTCCATGGTGGACAACGGATATTGGCGGTTTTCATGGTGGGAATCCCGAAGACCCAGAATTTCAGGAGCTTATAGTCAGGTGGTTTGAGTATGGAACATTCTGTCCGGTCATGCGTTTGCACGGTTATCGGGAGCCGCTCAAGGAACCAATGGGTATGGAAGGCGGAGCTGCATGTGTTTCCGGAGGAGATAATGAGGTGTGGTCATTCGGTGAGGAGGCTTATGAAATATGTAAAACATATCTTCAGATAAGAGAAAATATGAAACCGTATATTAAAGAACTGATGCGGGATGCCAACGAGAAGGGGACGCCGGTCATGCGTCCGCTGTTTTATGATTTCCCAGAGGATAAACAAGCATGGGAGATCGAAGATGCATACATGTTTGGACCAGATATTTTAGTTGCCCCGATATTGTATGCTGGTATGCGAAAGAGAAAGGTATATCTTCCGCAAGACAGTGAATGGAAGGACTATTGGAGTGGTGATCAATACCAGGGTGGCAGCGTGATTGAGGTGGCGGCGCCGCTTGCGAAGCTGCCCATATTCACAAGGAATGACCGCTGTATATAAGGCGGCTAGAAATGGAGGTGGCACTATGAAGAGTGCTGTATTAACAGGAATTAGACAAATAGCGATTCGGGAATTGGAAAAACCCAAGCCGCAAAAGGGAGAAGTCCTTATTAGTGTTAAGGCCTGCGGAATCTGTGGCACTGATGTTCATATATTCGAAGGGGATAAAGGTGCCGCTGATAATCCTCTGCCGATTGTCTTGGGCCATGAATTTTCTGGCGTTGTTGAAACGATCGGGGCAGCGGTTACAAATGTAGAGGTTGGCGAACGCATCTGCGTTGATCCCAATGTAATGTGCGGGGAATGCTATTATTGCAAAAGCGGCAGCGGTCATTTCTGTGAACACATGACAGGAATTGGAACGACTGTCAATGGTGGCTTCGCAGAATATTGTGTGGTGCCGGCTAAGCAGCTATATAAGCTTGCAGACACGACAACATTTACCGAAGGGGCGATGGCTGAGCCGTTGGCATGCTGCCTGCATGGAATTGATTTGTGTGAGATTTGCCCTGGAGATGATGTCGTGATAATCGGTGGTGGAACGATTGGCATGCTGATGCTTCAGTTGGCCCACATCAGCGGTGCGGCACGAATCATTTTGGTGGAGCCGGTGCAAACGAAATGCGAAACGGGAAAGAAACTAGGAGCCGATATATGTATTGACCCAACCTGCGAAGATGTGCAAACGGCACTAAAAGATGCAGGTGTGCATCATGTCAGCTGCGTTATTGAATGTGTTGGAAAGCTTCGAACATTGCAACAGGCCATCGAGATAGCCGGGAAAAATTCAATTGTCATGATGTTTGGACTGACCAAGCCGGATGATATGCTACCGATCCGTCCTTATGATATTTTTCGGAAAGAGATAGTTCTAAAAGCCTCTTTTATTAATCCCTATACGATGGCACGGGCAGTCACACTGATTAATCAGCGGCACATTGATGTGAATCGTATACAGGCAGGCGTGATTACGCCGGAAGCGTTAGGTGAGATATTAGACGATCCTGAAAAAAGAAGTCGAGGGAAAATAATCGTTGAGTTTTAAGAAACATAATAGTAATTAAAGCGGTAATTGTCAAAAATTACCGCTTTTTTATTTGTCTTGACGAAATACAATTATGTTATTATAGTATTAATCATAGAATTTCAGAATAAATATATTTTTTGTCTGACAGAATTCGTGTAGAGGGAGGAAATTATGTTAAAAGTGCTAATTGCTGACGATGAAGTGAAGGTATGCCAATTGATCAGACACCTGATTGATTGGGAAGAATTGGGCTTTGAGATTATTGCCTGTGTAAATGATGGGTTGACGGCATATCGAATGATAAAAGAAGAGAATCCAGATATTGTAATAACCGATATACGTATGCCAGAATTTGATGGTATTGAATTGATTCATCATGTGAAAGAATTTAATCCAAAGATACATTTTATTATTATCAGTGGATACAGTCATTTTGAATATGCCCATAATGCCATTAAGTATGGTGTGCTTGATTATTTGTTAAAGCCGATCAAGAAAAAAGAGCTTATGGAAACATTGAACAAATTTTTGACTGAGCATCAGCAATCGACATTGGATAAGGTGGAAAAACAATATTTACAAGAACAATTGATAAGTGACAGCCATAAGATGAAAAAGAATTTTCTGAAAGATTTACTTAATCTGCCTGACCGATTTAGCAACTCTATAACGATTGCGGAGATTAATCAGGAATATCGGTGTTCATTAGTTGAAGGTGAATTTCAAGCATTTATAGTTCGAAACTGTATTGGGCTTTATGAAGAAAGTATGCCTGATTATGATTTACTGATGCAGAAAACAGAAGCAAAGATAAAGATTGTCCTGAAAGATACCTTTAGTGAGATGATTACTTTAAGAGTCCTTGAAGGAATCATCTGCATTATCAACCAGAAAAAGGGTGAAGCTATCTCGTATGACAGACAGCTTAAGAAGATCCGCAGTGAAGTAACCTCATGGAAAGACCTTTTTAAGAGAATAGATATAACCATTGGTGTGGGAAGAAGCGTGTCGCAAATATCCCAGCTTGCGGTCAGTGTTGAAGAGGCAAAAAGTGCGGCTTTATATAGCTTGGTGGCAGGTAGCGGACAAATTATTAATTATGGGACATTTGAGCCGTCTCATCATGCATTAAGTCCTATAGTCGGTTCTACAGTTCGTAACCGTTTGTTATCCTGTATGGAAATCTATGATATGAATGGCATAACATTAAGTCTTGCTAATATCGTTGAAAGCCTAAAGAAGCTGGATAGGGCGGATGGTGATTTTATTAAAAAGGTATACCTTGAACTTGTGGATATCTTTCTGTTTGGTTTGAAAACGTGTGGATTGGACCAGAAATATTTAAGAAATAACAAGCTGATTGAAGAGTTTTATATGATATCTGGCATGGAAGAAATATTTGAATACCTTTCCGACGAGATGACAGGATTCCTCAGAGAGCAGATTGAAGAGAAAAAGCAGGAAAATATGAAGCCGATTCGAGTTGCCAAACAATATATAGCTGACAATTTTTCTAGGTCTCTTACCCTTGAAGAGGTCAGCGCTAAGATTGGATTCAATGCATCTTATTTTTCCACTATATTCAAAAAAGAAACGGGAGAGAATTTTACAGAGTATTTAGTGCAGATTCGAATTCAAAATGCCAAACAGCTCTTAATGGAAACAGAGCTAGCTGTGGCGGATATTGCGGAGCAGGTGGGATATAGTGATATTAAGTACTTTTCTAAATTATTTAAAAAGACTGCTGGGTTGAATCCAAAGGAATTCCGGAAATTATATAATTAGTACAGAAAGATGAGGTGGATACGTTGAAAAAGAAAATAGTGTTATCGAACCGGGTTTTTATGTATTTAGCGGCGGCGGAAGCAGGATATCTAATTCTTATTTTTTTACTGATTTATCTAGTGGGGGAAAGCTCATTAATGAATGGTGGTCGATATATGATCATAGCGACTGCCTGTCTCATTAATATTGCTCTTGTCATGACAGCCTATACTCTTCTAATAAAACCATATCACAAAATCAAAGAAACGTATCAGAAGTTTGTGGATCGGCAAATTTATCAGGAAATGTTTGATAGCGAAGAAATACTCATGCCACAATTGCAAAATGTCATGGAGAGATTTCACTATTTGCTTAATAAGCAGGATGCGATTGAAATGTCGAAGAAACAGGCGGAGTATTTAGCTCTTCAAAATCAGATTAATCCACATTTTCTTTATAATACTTTAGAAGCGATCCGTGGCGATGCATTGTGTGAGGGGATGGTTAATATTGCACAGACAGCTGAAGCGCTCTCTACGTTTTTTCGCTATACCATTACAGAGGTTGAGAATCTGGTGACTTTAGAAGATGAATTGGAAAATGTAGAGAACTATTTTACCATTCAGCAATATCGTTTTGGAGAAAAACTGAAGATGAGAATCCTTTATCCGGAACAAGAAAACAAAACGTATATTCTACATCTACATTTGCCTAAGCTGACCTTGCAGCCAATTATAGAAAATGCTATTTTTCATGGTTTAGAGGGAAAGAAAGAAGGTGGTTGTGTGACGCTTAGAATTGAGCTGACTAAAAATAAACTGTTGATTAGTATTGCGGATGATGGGCTTGGAATGTCAGAAGAGCTTACGGAGAAGATTAATGAGCGGTTGAATAGAGTGGCTATTAGTTATGTTAGTGAAGATAAGCAAAGGAATGGTGGAATTGCTCTCAACAATGTGAATAGGAGAATAAAGCTTTTGTTTGGAGAAGAATATGGAATGCACCTTCTAAGCAATCTTAATATAGGAACAGATGTCAGGATTGTATTGCCTTTAATTGGGGAAAATGATTAGTGCAGAAAGGAAGCTGTATGAAACAAGAAATGCTTGTCGTTGAAAGCGCATCGTGCCATAAAGGAGATAATTATTCCTTAAAGCGAATTGAGTTGCGGATATTTAAAGGTGAATCTACAGGTATTATTTTTGATAGTGTTTTAGAGAAAAGGGATTTTTTGCGGATTTTATCAGGAGAGGAATGCTTTGATTCCGGTCGGGTGTACATTGAGGGTGAGTTAGTCTCGCTAAGAGAAATGAAGAAAATAACGAAACAAAAGGTTGCAGTTATAGAAAGTGGCGGACATTTGATACATGCATTATCTATAGCTGAAAATGTATTGGTATTGAATAAGAACAGTCGTAGTCACTTCATTCGTGATAATCTCATGGCTGCTGAAATTAAAAAAATGTTTGAGCAGTTTCATATAGAGCTGGATATCGATAAGCCTGTAAAGAAATTAAATTCTTTTCAGAAGGTATGTGTTGAATTAATCAAAGCATTTGCAGCTAAGAAATCAATGATTATATTGTTGGACTTGACGAGTTTTTTAAATAATATTCAAACCAAACAGATCTTTGGTATTGTAGAACATATGAAGCAATTGGGCTTCACTTTCTTTGTTATTGAAACCTTTCAAGATACTTTATTTGATTATACGGAGCAGCTAGTCATCATAAAAAATAAAAAAACTGTAGCGATGTTCTGCCGAGAAGATTATGACAGACATAAGATATATACAATTTTAACCAATAGTATTAAGAACTATAGGTTGCATTACACTGCTGTTCACGATTTTGAGGCTGGTGAAACAACAATGACTTTTAATAATCTCAGTGCTGGAGTGCTTAACAATGTAAGTCTGGAAGTGCCTTCTGGAGCAGTAACCAAGATTATGTATGTAGATGAGGCTAGCGGTAATCAACTGATAGATATATTAAAGGGTGAGCATAAGCCCGATGAAGGAAGCATTTTAGTTGGTGACAAAATTTACCAGATCAATTCATTATGGAAGGCAATGAAAAATGGGGTAGCCTTTATTAATGAGAATCCCCTAGAAAACATGTTGCTATATGACATGAGTGTTGCGGATAACCTTATGCTGGCTTTATCTGGAAAAAAGATGGGAATCTGGATGCGAAAAAAATACGAGCAAAGTATAGTCAAGCAATTGGAGGGGATTCTTGAGCCTAAGATATATCCCGTTTCAATTTCTAGTTTATCCCCAAGTGATTTATATAAAATCGTCTATTGTAAAAGCCTTTTATATGCACCCAAAGTTGTCATATGCATCAAACCATTTTCCAATATTGATATGCATATTCGTAAAACAACTGAAAAAATGATTCATATATTAACCGAAAGAGGCATTGCAGTTTTACTCATTATGTCGAACCTTTCTGAAACTGCTATTGTCGAAGGAAATACCTTGTATCTAAAGAATGGAAGCTTGGTTGAGGAAGAAGAAATCTACTCCTCGATCTATGGAATCATCTAAAGATTACCCCCCTTAAGCTAAAGATAGAATGTTGAATGTATTAGCGAATATGCTATCCTATATGTACAAAATAAACAAAGGAAAGAGGTAATTAACATGAAAAGTAAAGTGGTGAGCATTTTATTGGCAGTTACATTAGTAGTAACTATCCTAGGAGGGTGCGGTAATGATAACAATTCTGACGTAACGACTGGTGCTAATAATGACACAACTACGGCTTCAGTAGAAACGCCAGCAGTGGCTGATTCAGGAGAGCTGCCGATACTTGGAGCAAGTATTTACTCGGCTGCAGATAACTTTAATTCTTATATTGGTAAGAATATAGCAAATGCGGCAGAGGGGATATTCACAACTAATATTGAAGATGCGCAGAATGACCAGTCGACACAGAATAATCAAGTGGACACCATGCTTGCAAAAGGCGCCAAGGCCATATGTCTGTCTATTGTGGATACGACAGCAGCACAAACAATTTTAGATAAGGCAGTAGATGCAGGCAATATTCCGGTTATTTTTTTTAACAAAGAAATTACTGATGAAGAAGTGATGAAATCCTATGACAATGCATTCTTTGTGGGGACTTCAGCGGCTGATTCCGGTACGATGCAAGGAGAGATGGTAGTTCAGGCATGGAATGACAATCCTGACTTTGACAAGAATGGCGATGGAGTGCTTCAGATTGTGAATTTGATGGGAGACCCCGGACATACAGCATCGTCTCCAAGAGCAGAGTATGTTAAAAAAGCTATCGAAGATGCAGGTCTTGAATATGAGCTTCTGGCAGAGGACACTGCTATGTGGGTGACCGCCACAGCTACGGATAAGATGGATGCCTGGATATCGAAATACGGTGATGAGATTGAATTTATTATCGCAGCAAATGATGCAATGGCTTTAGGCGCATTAGCTTCTATTCAAAATGCAGGATTTAACACAGATGGCGTTACGAGTGAAAAATATATTCCAATCGTTGGAATTGACGCTCTGCCCGAAATGCTTTCGAAAATTGAAACAGGAGAAGTGATTGGTTCTGTATTGCAAGATCCCAAAGCACAGGGGGAAGCTGTTGTGGTTATGGCTAAAAATCTTGTAGAAGGAAAAGATGCCATGGAAGGACTTGAACTGACCATTGATGAGTTGAAAGCTGTTCGTATTCCATATCAGAAAATCACCAATGAGAACTTGGAAATAGCAGAGGAAATATATTCCATGGAATAGGGATTTAGGGGGAGACTCACTATGGCAAAGCAGCAGCGTAAAGAATCAGAATATATACTAGAGATGCGTCATATTTCAAAAGAATTTCCTGGAGTCAAAGCTCTGGATAACGTCAATCTTAAGATAAGACCCGGTACGGTTCATTCGCTGATGGGCGAAAACGGAGCAGGTAAATCGACCTTGATGAAGTGCCTCTTTGGCATTTACAAGCAGGATAGCGGTGAAATTTATCTGGATGGGAAGCCGGTGTATTTTTCTAGTCCGGCTGAAGCTCTTCGTAACCACGTATCTATGGTTCATCAGGAATTAAACCAGGTTCTCTATCGCAGCGTAATGGAAAATGTATGGCTTGGCAGATATCCCTTGAAAGGTCCATTCGTCGACCATAACAAAATGTATCAGGACACCAAGAAAATATTCGATGAATTAGAGATTAATATTGACCCCCGAGTTAAGACAGGTAGTTTATCAGTATCACAAAAGCAGATGATTGAGATTGCTAAGGCGGTATCCTATGATTCGAAAATAATTGTTATGGATGAGCCTACCTCATCCTTAACTGAAAAAGAAGTTCGCCACCTGTTTAAGATTATTGACAAGCTCATCAGTAGAAACACGAGTATCATTTACATATCGCACAAAATGGAGGAAATATTAAATATCTCCCATGATGTTACGGTACTGCGTGATGGTAAATATATTGATACAAAAGATGCACATTCATTGACTACAAACATGATTATTAAAATGATGGTGGGCAGGGAGATTACCAACCGTTATCCTGCAAGAGATGTAAAACCGGGAAAAGTTCTGATGCAGGTTGAGAGCTTAACGACACAGTTTCCGGCATTTAAAGAGGTGTCATTTACGTTAAGACAAGGAGAAATCTTAGGGATTGCGGGACTTGTGGGCTCAAAAAGGACAGAAATATTAGAGACGTTGTTTGGAATTCGCAGTAAAAAAACGGGCAAGATCATTCTTGATGAAAAGGAGCTAAAAAACAGTACTCCGCTTAAAGCAATCCGCAATGGATTTGCGCTGCTGACAGAAGAACGCAGAACAGATGGCATCTACGAAGGTCTGTCCGTTTTGTTCAATCTTACGATATCCAATCTTAAGTCCTATCAAAAGAAAAGCAGGCTGCTTAATGGCGGTCTGATGCAAAAAGATTCCAGAAAGATGATTGATGCAATGAATATAAAAACCCCGTCAGAGAAAACGCTGATCGGGAATCTATCGGGTGGAAATCAGCAGAAAGTAATACTTGGAAGATGGCTTTTGACGAATCCGGAGATATTGCTTTTAGATGAACCGACCAGAGGCATTGATGTAGGGGCTAAATATGAAATCTACCAATTGATCAATGAATTGGCGTCGCAAGGCAAAGGCATCATTATCGTAAGCTCTGAGATGCCGGAGCTACTGGGGATTTGTGATCGAATCTTGGTCATGAGCAATGGAAGGCAGGTTGACGTGCTAGAGGCACAGGAGACCAATCAGGAAGAAATCATGGCCTGCTCTGCAAAATATGTGTAATGCTTAGGAGGAATATTGAGTGAACGAGGTCAAAGAAAATGATAAACGTAATAGAGTAAAGCGGGCAGGCAATGGTACAGATATTCGAGAATTACTTGCAGATAAAGTGATATATCTTGTGTTGATTGGATTGCTAATCGTTATTATTGCAATTGAGCCTAAATTTTTGTCGATTGTTAATATACGTAATATCTTATCACAATCGGCAACCAGAATTATTATTGCGCTTGCTGCCGGAATGGTTTTAATTGTCAGAGGAACCGATCTTTCGGCTGGCCGGATGATTGGACTTGCAGCGGTCGTTTCCGCTTCACTGCTTCAGAAGGTCGACTATGCCTATCGGATGTATCCAGACCTTGATGAGCTGCCGATTTTTGTGCCAATCATCTTAGTTATAGTTTTGTGCGGGCTTTTAGCGGCAATAAGTGGTGTTGTGATAGCCAAATTTAAAGTTCCGCCTTTTATTGCCACACTGGCAATGCAGTTAATACTGTATGGCATGTCATCAATTTATTTTGATCGGCCGCCCTATGGTGCGCAGCCAATCGGGGGAATTGACAGCAAGCTGGTTAATATGGTTATTGGAACTGTCGGGATAGGCAGCTTTAAGATTCCCAATCTGATTATTTATGCGGTTATTATCGCAGGAATTATCTGGGTGCTCTGGAATAAGACCAGATTTGGGAAATATATGTACGCTGTAGGCGGTAATCCGGAATCGGCCAAGGTATCCGGTGTGAATGTAACCAAAAATCTAATCAGCATATATATACTTGCAGGCTGTATGTATGCATTTGCGGCAGTGCTTGAAGTAGCCCGGATAGGAAGTGCATCGAATACTACAGGAAATGGTTATGAACTAGATGCGATTGCAGCCTGTGTTGTGGGTGGCGTATCTCTTTCCGGCGGCGTAGGAAGCGTAGGCGGTATTGTTATAGGTGTTCTTATTTTTACAGTCATCAATTATGGACTTGCTTTTATAGGTGTGAATGCTTACTATCAGTTTATTATTAAGGGAATCATTATTTTAGCAGCAGTTATCATTGATATGAGAAAATATGTGAAAAAGAATTAATATGGAAGGGGTGCCGATTAATGCGTGAAGTCGTAAAAAATACAGTTTTAACTGAGGACTGCAGTAAAGAAACGATTCAATCATTTGTGTCCTCTGTAATAGATCAGTTAACCGTTGATGAAAAAATTGGAATTATGTCCGGTCAGATAACAGAGGAAAAGCTGCTATCAGATTTATTTGTCATCGAGCATTATAATATGAAACCGTATCCCACCATGGCCATTGATAGATTAGGATTGCCAAATGTTCGGTTTGTAGACGGTCCCAGAGGGGTTGTGTCTGGCTCATCTACTTGCTTCCCGGTATCTATGGCAAGAGGGGCATCTTTTGACAGAGATTTAGAAGAGCGGATTGGTGAGGCTATTGGTGCTGAGATTAGAGCTCAGGGAGGCAATTATTTTGGGGGAGTGTGCATTAATCTTCCAAGAAACCCCAGATGGGGGAGAGCGCAGGAGTGCTACGGAGAAGATCCATATCATTTAGGAGAGATGGGAGCAGCTCTTACCAGAGGGGTGCAGAGTCAAAATGTCATGGCTTGTGTGAAACATTTCGCAATGAACAGCATTGAAAATGCAAGATTTAAGGCGGATATATATGCATCAAAACGTGCCTTGCATGAGGTCTATCTTCCCCATTTTAAAAGATGTGTAGATGAAGGCGCCGCTTCCATAATGGGAGCCTATAATCTGGTATATGGTGACCAAGCCTGTGAGAGCAAGCTGCTTTTAAAGGATATTTTAAGAGATAAATGGGGCTTTGAAGGCTTTACCCTGTCTGATTTCTTATGGGCTATAAAGGATGCGGTTAAGGCAGTTAAAAGTGGAATGAATATTGAAATGCCCTGTATTGAACATTATTCGAAGGAACTGCCGGCGGCATTAGCAGAAGGCAGAATAGATATGGAAGATATTGATGAGGCTTTAGGATATATACTAAGAACCATATTATATTTTGAGACGAGAAGTGATAAAAGAGCGTATTCGCAAGATATTATTGCCTGTAAAGAGCATACCATGCTTGCAAAGGAAGCGGCTTTAAAATCCATGGTGCTTTTGAAAAATGATAATCAAGTCTTGCCATTTAGAAAGGAGAGCGCGAAAAAAATTGTCCTGCTTGGCGAATTGGCGGATACAGAAAACATTGGAGATCACGGATCAAGTAAAGTGCATCCTTCTTATACTGTGACGCCTCTAAAAGGAATTATGAAAAAATTGCCGGATGCTGAGATATTGTATTGTGATGGGAAAGATTTAGAAAAGGCTAAGAAATTGGCCGAAGAGGCAGATGCGGTGATTATCATTGCGGGCTATATTCATTCGGATGAAGGTGAATTTTTGGCTGATCGAAGTGATATTGCTGAAAAGGGTGGTGACAGAACGTCCTTGCGCCTGCATCAAAGAGATACTGATTTGATTAAAGGAGTGGCTGGGATTAATCCCAATACGGTATGTTCGCTAATTGGAAGCAGTGCCATTTTAATAGATGAATGGGAAGCTTTAGTTCCAGCAATTATGTTTTCTTTTTATAGTGGCATGGAAGGCGGCAATGCTCTTGCTGACATTTTATTTGGAGACATTTGTCCGAGTGGTAAACTACCTTATACGGTAGCGAGGTCAGAAGAGGATTACCCGTTCTTTGATCCGGATTGTACCCAAGCAGAGTATGGGTATTATCACGGTTATACCAAGCTGGATAAGGAACAAAAAGAGCCCTTTTATCCATTTGGTTTCGGTCTCTCTTATACTAGCTTTAAAATGGGGGAGCCAATGATTCAGGTTTTTGAAGACACGGCAAAAGTGATGGTTTCGGTTAAAAACACAGGGGATTTTACAGGAACTCAGGTGGTTCAGCTCTATGTAGGATGTGAGGGCAGCAAGGTTATACGTCCAGTGAAAGTTCTGAAAGACTTTATCCGTGTCACGCTTAAACCGGGCCAGGAAGCTATGGCGATGCTAAAGGTGACAAAAGCTGACATGGCATATTACAATGAATCTACGGATCGTTTCGTTGAGGAGGATATTCAGTATATTGCATATGTTGGAGATTCAAGTGCGATGGATCATCTCAGACGAACAGATTTTACTTTTGGTCAAAAGCATGGTTGATAATAGATTGAGAGGTGATAAAGGATGAGGATTGGAGTTGATTTTTATCCCGAGCATTGGGAAAGAGAACGCCTGAAAACAGATATTTCTTTAATGAAGCAGGCGTATATTAAGGTTGTGCGTATTGGAGAGTTTTCATGGAGCTTGTATGAGCCGTCTGAAGGGGAATACTGTTTTGGTTGGATGGATGAGATTCTTGATCTGTTTAAGGCAAATGAGATGAAAGTTGTCTTATGTACCCCCTCTGCGACGCCACCTAAATGGATGGCGGATCAATATCCGGAAATTTATCAAAAAGATATTTTTGGAAAGGAGAAAGCCTTTGGCACAAGAAGGCACTACTGCTATAATAGTCGGCTCTATCGGGAGAAGCTTGGGCGACTAACAGAACATTTGGTGAAAAGATATGGAAATCACCCTGCGGTAGAAGCGTGGCAGGTTGATAATGAACTAGGTTGGTCTGATACGACCCGCTGTTATTGTGAAAAATGTGAGCATGAATTTAAGCATTGGATGAAAGAGAAATATCAAACGATTGAAGCACTGAATCAAAAGATAGGTACTGTATTTTGGAGTCAGACTTACAGAAGTTTTGACGAATTGATTCTCCCTAGAGCGGGCGCCTGCTATGATACTTGTCACGAGACCCAAGGTCAAAATCCCGGACTACTGCTAGATTATTATAGGTTTGCAAGTGATTCGGTGATAGATTTCATGAAAGAAACAGTTATGACGCTTAAGCAGCATACTGATCGGCCTATTACAACGAATCTATTAGATGCTTCCGTTAATTCCGGAACAGGGATTGACTATTTTAAACTATCAGAGGCACTTGATGTTGTCACCTGGGACAACTATATCGAATTTCAGTGGGGAATAGCAAAACAAGAGTCTGTCTCTAAAGATCATGCCTTGCTTCGCAGTTATAAGAAGCAGCCCTTCTGGGTAATGGAGCAGCAAAGCGGGCCGTGTGGCTGGAGTAAGATGGGGCCGGCGCCTACACCTGGGAAGTTGAGACTTTGGACTTACCAAGCGGTGGCTAATGGTGCTGATACGGTGGTGTATTTTCGATGGAGAACCTGCCCTTTTGGAACAGAGGAATATTGGCATGGAATTTTGGGGCATGATGGTAAGGTTAACCGAAGATATGAGGAAATTGCCAGAGTGGGTCAGGAGATGGAGGATCTAAATCTTTTGCTGGGAACAATCATGCCTAAAGCGCAGGTGGCTATTATTAAATCTTTTGATTCTGAATGGAGTCATTCAATCCATTCGCATGTAGAGGGATTTGACTATGATAAAATGTTGCTGGATTTCTACCAAGCCTTTAGGAGAGCCGGGGCTGGCGTGGACTTTGTTTGTGGTGATGAAGATTTAAGCGGTTATCAATTAGTGATTGCACCGGCGTATATTATTGTGGATGAAAATGCGAAAAAGAATCTGGAATTGTATGCTATTGCCGGTGGTCATTGCGTGATTACTTATCGAAGTGGTATTAAAGATGAATGCAATAACTTTCTTATGGAGAGTGTTCCGGGAGTATTTGGCGAGATGGCAGGCGTGAGCGTAGAAGAGTACGATCCTCAATATATGAAATCAACTGCCAGTTCAGGCATCTTTGGTGAGAATAAAGCAAATCTTTGGTGTGATATCGTGTCACCGGATACGGCCAAGACATTGGGGATTTATACGGAAGACTACTATGCCGGTCGGGCATGCCTGACGGAGAATCACTTTGGAAATGGGCTGGTATACTATCTTGGCTGTGATATGGAGGAAGAAGCGGCAGAGAAAGCGGCAAGATATTTTTGTAAAAAAGCAAATATAACCACAAATGATTATTACATTAAAGGCGTTGAAATTGTGGAAGCTACAGATGAAAATAATGAGATACACATATTGTTGAATCACAATGACTATCCAATTGTAGTTCCGGTTAAATGTGGAGGCGTGGAGCTGATCACCGGTATGGAAATAGATGGCCTTGTGAAATTAGAGCCGTATGGTGTGGCAATCATAAAGTGATTCAAATTTGGCTATAAATCAGAGGTTTTTGGCATTTTTTCTGATTACAATCTTACGCTCCGCAAAGCCAAGCAGTGCGTTTGCCGCAATAGCAAGTCCAGAGGATAAAATGCTTCCCCATAGTATTTTATTCACATTCATCGTGCGTAACCCGTCAAACAGAATACTTCCCAGTCCGCCGGCATTGATGGTGGCGGCGATGGCGGCGATGCCGATGGTAGACACTGTGGCAAGACGGAGGCCTGCAAATAGAGATCCTTTTGAGAGCGGAAGGCGGATCTTCGTCAGTACCTGCATTCTGGTCATACCCATGCCTGTTGCGGCATCAACAACTGATTTGTCGACTTCGTTCAGTCCGGTTACAAAGGTATTGAGCAATAAGTATTGGTTATAGGCGGTCAGTACAATAATAGCCGTCACCTTGCCAAGTCCGGTCAGCGGAATCAGCATGGCGAACATGGCAAGGCTGGGCACGGAGTAAATGACGGAAAACAAATTGATAAGAACTTTTGAAAGCAAAGTTGAATACATGCAAAGTACAGTCAAAAGGGAGGCCAGCAAAAGCGAGAACAATAGGCATATAAAAACGATTTCCAGATGTTCAAGCAAAGCAGACAATAATTTATCATGATATTTAATGAAATAAGTTGTCATAAAAACCTCCCCCAAAACTGTTCTTTTTGCCGAGCAGACTCAATGAGAGAGTCCACAAAAGTATCTTCTGGCGCTTTAATAATGTTTTCAGGAGTGTCAAATTGGATGATTTTACCTTCATTCATAATTATTACCCGGGTTCCCATTTTAAAGGCCTCTTCGATATCGTGAGTGACAAACAAAAACGTCTTTTTTAATCCGCCATGGATTTGCAGAAGCTCATCTTGTAATTTCAGGCGGATGATCGAATCGACTGCCCCAAAAGGCTCATCTAAAAGCATGATCTTCGGATTGACCGCAAGTGCCCTGGCAAGTCCGACCCGCTGTTGCTGCCCCCCCGATAACTGGTCGGGATAGCGGTTTCGAAACTTGTCAGGCGCCAATCCTGTTAATGACAGCAGTTCATCTACACGGGCATTGATTTTCTCCTGATCCCATTTTAACAGTCTTGGCACCGTGGCAATATTATCGGCAATACTCATGTGCGGGAACAGGCCAACCTGCTGGATCACATAGCCAATCCGCCGTCTGACCTTTATCACATCAACTGTTTCAACATCCTCTCCAAATAGCATGATTTTCCCTTCGTCGGCTTCATAAAGTCGGTTTATCAGTTTAAGAAGCGTTGTTTTACCGCAGCCAGAGGAACCTAATATCGTGATAAACTCACCTTCATTTATATTTAGATTCACGTGGTCTACAGCATTGTATCCGGCATTATTAAATTTTTTACTGACATTTTGAAATTCAATGGCATGAATCATGACAGATCCTCATTTACTTTATAGTATCGTAAAACTCTTTTGCGACTTCTTCATACTCCATCTTGTCAACATCCACTTTTGCATTGAGTCCGGTGACAGTTTCAGTATCTAATAAGGCACTGATTTTATTTAAAATATCAGCAATATCAGGGTGCTCTTCTAAAACGTCATTGCGGACAATCGGGGTCAGGTAGTAAGGCGGCCAAAATTGCTTATCATCCTCAAGCAGAGTAAACAAGTCAGTGTTGACAAGCTGCCCTTCGGTGGTGTAGGCAGGAGCGAGATCAGCCTCATCGCTTTCTAAGATTTGGTACTTTAAGCCATTGTCATACAACGCAATAGATTTAAAGTCGAATTCGCCATAGACTTTCTCTAAACCAGGAATCCCATCATCGCGCTGCTCAAATTCGCCCTGAGAGGCAAGACGAACTTGACTGGCCTTCTCTTGAAGATCGGAGATGGTGTAAATGTCCAGACTATTTGCCACTTCTGTCCGGATGACAAGCCCTTGCCCATCATTTGCCTGTGATTGATTAAGCCATGTGATGTCAAATTGCTGATTATACTCTTCCTTGACGATTTGGTAAACCTCCTCGGGGTCTGCCACCATATCCATCTTTAAAACGGATAAAAGCCCGGTCCCTGTGTATTCGGGATAAAGATCAATTTCATCATTGGTAATGGCAGTATGTACGACTGAACCAGCAATGTTGAGCTTGCGCTCCACCTCGTAACCGGCGTCTTCTAATGCCAGCGCATATATTTCCGCAACAACAAGATTCTCGGTAAAATCCTTGGAACCAATCCGGATCAGGTCGCTCTTATTGTTATTAGAACAAGCTGGCAGCAGCCATATGGTCATCAGTATCAACATCATTAATGTAAATTTTCTTGCTTTCATATTCAATTCCTCCATATTTATATATGTTTGTATCTTAATAACAGTCGATCAAGTAATTCAAACGATAATCCTGCCGCGACGGACAGGAGGGCAACAGTAATCCCGCCGATCAAAAGCAGGTCAAATCGATTTAAGCCAAGCCCTGTAAAGATTATTTCGCCAAGCCCGCCGGCACCGATTTTAGCGGCGAGTGTTGCGCTTGCGATAATTTCAATGAGTGCGGTTTTGATGCCTGTCAAGATAAATGGCATGGCCAGAGGGAAGCGTACTTTTAGCCAAACCTGCCGTTCGGTCATACCGCATCCGGTGGCCGTCTCCAGCATGAATGGGGGAACCTCTAAAAGTCCTGTCACGGCATTCATGAGTATCGGTGGGATTGCCAGTAAAACAAGTGCTGTTATGGCGGGGGGGACACCAGTTCCCATAATCGGGATCAACAGTAACAAAACACCTAGGCTAGGAATAATGCGCAGCACCCCAAATAGTGGAACAACAAATTTCTGCGCCTGCTTATAGCGTACACAAAAAAAGGCAGATGGGATACCCACAAAAATAGCAATAATAAGTGCCAGAATACTGATACAAATATGTTCAAGTATTGCTGACAGATATGCATCGATATTATTTTGTAAATAGGTTATCATTTGCAGCCACATATGTAAAGCCCTTTCTGTTGTCATTGCTTAGTTATTTTCAAGCTAATCAATACTATACATAGTATACTTCATTTCTTTAATATTGAAAAGTAGTTATTTTTGACATGGACTCATTAGTGTGTTATAATCATTTCAAACAATGTTTGAAACGTTGTTCGAGAAAAGGAGTAGTGAGATGAAATCAATTATTATTATTGGCGCTGGAATGGGTGGTCTTTCAGCCGGCGTATATGGACAGATGAACGGTTATAACACCAGTATTTTTGAAATGCATACAACCCCCGGCGGACAATGTGCATCATGGCAAAGGCAAGGCTATACCTTTGATGCTTCCATCCATCACATGATGGGCTGTAGGGATGGTACGAAAGTAAATCAGCTCTTTAAGGAGCTGGGCGTGGTGCCAAGGGAAATGGTTTCTCAAAAAGAGGTTGTAGCAGTTGCGGATTCAAAAGGCAATATGTTCTATGACTATATTAATTTAGAAGAGCTGCAAGAGCATATGCTTGCCATTGCCCCAGAGGACAAGGAGGAAATTGAGAAATATGTAAAGGGAATCCAGTCATTTGTCGGCAAGGATCTGATGGGAAAGATGACTATTGGCGGGAAGCTTGGCATGCTCAGCCTTCTGCCAACCATTATTAGGAATTTGAAATACATGAAGATGACCCTAAAAGAGTATGCCAAGCAATTCAAGAATCCGTTGTTAAGACGTGCCATACCGTTAATGGAATATTCATCGCCGGAAATACCTGTAGGCGTCCATTTCGCAAAGCATGCAGCAGGAACATGGGGAGATATTCTCTGGCCCGTCGGAGGGGGAAGGCTGTTTGCAAAGTCCATTGCTGATCAATACGAGAAGCTTGGCGGTACGCTCAACCTTGGGAAAAAGGTCGAAGAAATAATCACGAAAAATAATAAGGCAGTGGGGATTCGCTTGGAAGATGGCAGTGAATTCTTTGCAGATGTTATTATTTCCAATGCAGACGGCAGGAAGACGATTCATAACATGCTGGGAGGTCGTTATATGAATGACGAATTGCAGGACTGGACCAAAATCACGGAAGAAGAAACCAATTGGGGAACGATGGTCTATCTGGGTGTTGACCGTGATTTGTCAAAGGAACCTTCTGCGCTGATCCTGCTTTTAGATCAGCCGGTGACCCTGACAGGGAAATCTATTGATTCTCTCGAGCTGCAGATTTATGGGTTTGACCCCACAATGGCCCCGACTGGAAAAGGAGTCATTAAAATTGAGATGGTAACCCCGTTTTCTTACTGGAACTGTGATACCGGGGAAGAATATAGGCGTAAAAAGGAGCAGACAGCCAAACAGGCAATTTCGATTTTGGAAGGTCACTTTCCTGGGATCACTAAACAGGTGGAGGTGACAGATGTTGTCACAATCAAAACATGGGAGCGGTTTATGGGAGGAACAAGGGGATTTGCTAATGCGCCTAACAAGCCCTTCGGTTTTGGCACCTTAATGGGCTCGGCTAAGAATACTCTGCCCGGTCTTGACAACTTTTATATGACCGGTGTATGGGCTTCCTCGACGGGAGCGGTTTTTGTTAACGCTTTGACTGGGAAAACCGCCATTAAAGCTGTCTGCAAGCACGATGGCAGAAAGTTTGAGGTGAAATAATGGATGCGATCAAGGAAAAAATCATCACCACCGTGTCAGAAATGCTTACGGAAGGAATGAGCGCTGAAGAAATCACGGTTAGAGAAATCACAGCGCGTTTAGGAACCAGTGTCAGCACGATAAACTATCATTTTGGCAGTAAAGATAATTTGATGCGGATTGTTATTAAGAAGCATATTGACGGCGTTATCGCCAGAGTTCCGGAGCTTCTTGGTCAAATGGAAGATTTGCCGGTAAAGGAGAAGCTTTGCCGGATGGTAAAGCTTACAGCAGACTATTTAGTTAAGTTTCCTTCAATTTCACGGATATCCATTTTATCAGACTTGGAGGACGGTCACGGAAAGGATAACACATTTGGGACGATTCATGCCTATGAACCAATGGTCAGAGAATTGGTTGGCAGCGAAACCGCTAATGTTTATGGCATGATTATGTCGTTTACCATCCAGGGGATGTTCATGCGCATGGATATCCTGAAAGATGAAGGAATAGTTGATTTTGCTGATAAGGATCAGAGGGACCGAATCATTGATCAAATGATTGGGATGCTGTTGTCATAGGTCTTTCTTGGAGAAAATCCTGATGGACACCCACTGCGAAACGCCCCATACAGCTATGCACGCCAATGCTAATATTATATTCATAATTACAGGCGGCACTGATGCCAACATCGAAAGGTCAATATTAGCATTTGTGAAGTAATTAAAAAGCAAAGGTAAACCGAATGATACAGTCGTAATGCAAATCATGATTTATTGTTTCTCCTCGTACAATATGTCCATCATGGCGTTAAGTTCATCTTTTGTTATGCCCAAATTCTTAGCCGTATCAATCAATTCTTGCATTTTGCATTCAACCATATGCCGTCTGGAATCTCTTAAAAGTTCTATGTTGCCCACTGATACAAAAGTACCAAGTCCAACTTGACTGGTGGTAAAGCCCTCTTGCTCTAAGTCGTCATAGACGCGCCGAATCGTTAAAACACTGACTTTTATATCATTAGCGAAGCTTCTGATAGATGGTAGTGGGCTGCCCTCGGTTAATTCACCTTTTAAAATTGCGTCGATAATCTGCTCTTTTATTTGCTGGTACAGCGGTTTATCTGACGAATTGGAGATTAAGATTTTCACATGTATGACCCACCTTTGCATAGTGTGTATTGCTTATATGCACACTATACACTAAAAGCACTTAGATGTCAATAGGCAATAGTGACACAAAATATCAATAGAAAGCTTTTTGGGGTTTACCGATTGGAATTGTCAGCTTAAATCTTACGTTATTAGGAAAGGGCACAGAGTTGACTCTGTCAGCAATAGCCTCAGGAGGGAGTCAGGTTTTGTTTTTTAAAATAAATACATTTGGTGAAAAGGCATTTTTAGAATGCCTGACAAGAATCGTTGAGGATTATCGATAAGTACTAGAACTTGGAAAAAGTACTTGACAAACCGGCTTTGATATATTAAGATTGATAATAACAAAATAATAATAACAAATCAATAATATTTAGAAAGGAGTGCTTATCATGGACAGTATCTTTAATTATAAACACCCCTATGTCTGTACTGATGCGGTCGTTTTTACCATAAAGACGCAAGAGCCGGATAGTTACAGAAAGCTGCCGGAAACGAGCTTAAGGGTTCTTCTATATAAGAGAGCAACCGAGCCGCATGCTGATAAGTGGTGTCTGCCGGGAGGCTTTTTAAACATTGACGAAATGCCGGAAGATAACATCTGCCGGAAGATTTCCGAAAAATCGCATATTGACAACTGCTGGTTAGAGCAGCTTTATACTTTTTGTGATTTGAAAAGAGACTTGCGCGCGCGGGTGATTTCCATAGCCTATTTAGGACTCATGAATGAAGCCGAATCACAAAGATTTGAAAGCAAAGATATCTGGTTCACAGTCCAGTTCAAAGCAGGCCACCCGCTGACATTTAAAAACAATGAGCTTTTGCTATCCGAAGCAGATTTCGGTTTTGACCATTATGATATGATCAAGACAGCGTTAGAAAGGCTGCAAGCGAAAATCATATATAGTGATATCATTTTCAATCTGTTGCCAGAAGAATTCACCTTGACTCAGCTTCAGAATGTCTATGAAACCATCCTCGGGAAAAAGGATCAAGCAGCAAACTTCCGGCGTAAAATCATCGGCTCGGTTCAAGAAACATACCAATATACAAGCGACAAAGGACACCGTCCGGCAAAGTTATATACAAAAAGGAGGCAATAAAATGAAAAGGTTACTGATTGTTGTTGATATGCAAAATGACTTTATTACAGGGGCGCTCGGTTCACTGCAGGCGGAAAAGATTGTTCCGAACGTGAAAGCGAAGATCAAGGAATACAAGCAAAGCGGCGGCAGTATCGTTTTTACTCGTGATACGCATCATGATAATTATTTAAGCACTCAAGAAGGTAAATACTTACCTGTAATCCATTGTATCGAAGGCACCGCTGGGCATATGATTGCGAAAGGGCTAGATGTAGAAGGCTGCGAGGTGTTTGACAAGCCGACCTTCGGTTCCTTGGAATTGGCGATGCAAGTGAAGGCGGGTGACTTTGATGAGGTTGAGCTGTGCGGATTATGCTCGGATATTTGTGTTGTTTCAAATGCGCTCATTTTAAAAGCACAGCTGCCGGAAACAAGGGTTATCGTTGATGCTCTCTGCTGTGCCGGGGTGACGGAAGAAAGCCATCATGCCGCACTGCTTACGATGAAGATGTGTCAGGTGAATGTCATTAATGAGGAGGAAACCCATGTTTAAGATAAATGGTGCGCCATTGCCAATTGAGCGTTATCCCGATCAAACACCGCGCTTGAATATCACAGTAGATGCTAATAAGATAACGCTTACATGGCTTTACGAAAAAGACGAAGAAATGCTGCTGCTTTTTATCGTCAATCATTTGAGAGAACATTTCTCAATTAAGCATTTGACCTTGGATATGCCTTATATCCCTTATGCTCGAATGGATCGGGTTAAGAATCAACAGGAAGTATTCACGCTTAAGTATTTCTGTGGGTTTATCAATTCTTTATGCTTCGATCAAGTCATTGTAAGGGACGCTCATTCCAATGTTTCACTGGCGCTTATCAATATGGTTGTTGCAGAACCCATTGATGAAACGATCAATAAGCTTGTCAATAACCTGCTTGACCCGCAATGCGATATCGTCTTTTACCCCGATGAGGGGAGCTGCAAGCGCTATTCTGAATTAATCAGTTTCCCCTGCTTGTTCGGTTTGAAGAAACGTGACTGGAGCACCGGCAAGATACTGGGGCTTGAGGTGCAAGGCGAATTACCGGAACTGCCTTTTGACGTGCTCATCATTGATGATATTTCAAGTTATGGCGGCACATTCCTGTATGCTGCCAGGAAGCTAAAAGAACTCGGTGCGGGCAAAGTATATCTATATGTCACCCATTGCGAAAACTCTATCCTGAAAGGCGAATTGATAAACAGCGGCCTGCTTGAAAAGATTTATACAACGAGAAGTATCTATAATGGGAAGCATCCACTCATTGAAATAATTGGAGGGAAAGATAATGAATCATATGAATCCACTACTTTTACTTGATTATTACAAGTTAACGCACAACGAACAATATCCCAAAGGGATCACAAAAATTGTATCTTATTATACACCGCGGATGTCGCGCATCAGTGACGAAGACAGTTTAGTCATGTTCGGTTTGCAGGCATTTATCAAACAGTACCTTATTGAATCATTTAATGATAATTTTTTTGGCCGGGCGAAAGAGGAAGTGTTGAATGAATACAAGCGTATTATTGACCATACATTAGGAAAAGGTATTGTGAATTACGACAAGATTGAAATGCTTCACGATTTGGGTTATCTGCCAATTGAAATCAAGGCGGTCGCCGAGGGCACGAGGGTGCCGGTGAGGGTTCCGATGTTTGAGATAACAAATACGCATAAGGCCTTCGCATGGCTGGTCAACACATTAGAAACAGCGCTTTCTTGTTCGCTGTGGCATGCGCAGATTTCAGCTAATGTGGGATACCGGTACAGACAGATAGTTAATCAATATTTTGACATCAGTGTGGAAGATGATATCTCCCGTAGCTGCGCATTGGGCGATTTTAGCATGAGAGGGCAGGAAAGCTGCGAAAGCGCAGTCAAGTCAAGCGCTGCGTTCTGCTTATCTTTTGTCAACACTGCCACTGTTCCAACCATTTTATTTCTGGAGGATTATTATAACTGTAACTGTGAAAAGGAGCCGGTCGCTTTCGGTGCCATTTCCACCGAGCACTCGGTTATGAACAGCAACTATGCTGTTGACGGCGACGAAATATCCATGGTGAAAAGGCTGCTCTTAGATATCTACCCAGATAACGGTTTCAGTATGGTTTCGGACAGCTATGATTATTGGCGCATGATTGACAATATCGTCCCTGCTTGCAAAGAGGATATTTTAAAGCACGGCGGATATATCGGAATCAGAGGCGACAGCGGCGATCCCGTAGAAATTGCCACAGAAACTGTAAAAAGGTTATGGGAAACCTTCGGTGGAAGCGTAAATGCCAAAGGATATAAGGTTCTGGATTCACACATCAAGGTTATTTATGGTGACAGCATAACACCGCAGAGAGCGGAAAATATCTATCAAATCTTGATAGAAAACGACTTTGCCTGCAATAATGTTTTATTAGGCGTCGGCAGCTTCTCAATGCAATGTCTGGAGCAGGATGGCGAGCTTAAGCCGTACACAAGAGATACTTTTGGCATCGCTATAAAGGCAACATATTGTGAAGTGGATGGTAAACCGATACAGATTTTCAAGGACCCAAAGACCGATACGGGAAATTTCAAGAAATCCCAGCGTGGCATGTGCGTGGTCTATCGTAATGGAAATGGAAAGCTGGATTATCAGGATGGCTATGATACAGACACGATTCATTTATTTGCAGGCGAAAACCTGTTAAGACCGGTGTTTAGCAACGGTAAAATGGTTAACGAGCAGACCCTTAAGGAGATTCGCAGTATTCTGCACGAGGGCAGATTTTAGGGAGGGATTACGATATGTTTAACCCAAAGGAAGTTAAGGATCAGATCATTCATTGGATTATCGATTATTTTAAAGATAATGGTTCGCCCGAAACAAAGGCGGTCATCGGTATTAGCGGTGGAAAAGACAGTGCTATTGTCGCCGCATTATGCAAAGAAGCGCTGGGTCAGGACCGCATTCTCGGTGTGCTCATGCCACAAGGTGAGCAGCCAGATATTGATATCGCATATGAGCTTTGCGGAACCCTAAATATCCCCTATGTAGAGCTAAATATAAAGGCTCCGGTACAGGCATTGTATGATGAAATGTTAAAGACCGGAGTGGAATTGAACAATGTCGCTATTTTCAATACACCCGCTCGGATCCGTATGGCAACGCTTTATGCGGTTTCGGGCATTGTCGGCGGCAGGGTTGCAAATACCTGTAATCTCAGCGAGGACTGGGTCGGCTACGCTACTAAATTCGGTGATTCGGCCGGTGATTTTGGACCACTTTCAGACCTGACTGTTACCGAGGTGAAGGCGGTTGGGCGAGAGCTTTCGCTTGCATCAAGGTTTATTGATAAAACACCGATTGACGGTCTTTGCGGCAAAACCGATGAGGATAATTTGGGATTTACTTATACGGTTTTGGATAAATACATCCGTGAGAACATCTGTGAAGATGAAGAGGTAAAAGAAAGGATTGACAGGCTGCATGAAATGAATCTTCATAAGGTGAATCCGATGCCGGCATTTAAATTGAACCAGTAGATGGAACTATATGATACCATATAAACAGCTTTCTTTGGCAGATATTTTTACTGATTGCCAAAATGAATTCGATAATGACAAATACCACTTCCTCTTCCTGTTCCTCAGATGGCCTTGGCATTTGTACTTAATTCCAATTCCCCTATCAAAAGAATGTTTGATTTCATAACAAAACTATAGTAGAATAAAGCATTAGATAAACAATGATGGGGGAGCATTATGGTAAATATCAAAGATGTTGCTAAGAGAGCTGGCGTTTCACCTGCTACGGTATCCAGAGTTTTGAACGATAATTATATAGTCAGTCAAAAGCGTAAAGAAATGGTTATGAGTGCCATTAATGAACTAGGATATGAACCGAATATGGCAGGCAGGATGCTGCGGGCTTCCGAGACAAAGACATTGCTTGTTGCCTTTTCCGTAATGATACCTGAGTTTCTAAATGGAGTCACAGATGCGGTCAGGAAAGCTAATTACGACGTGCTCTTTAGCTTCACCCCGACATTTGCAGGAAGTCAGAATCCCTTAAAACCAGTACACCAGGGGATGGTAGATGGGGTGATTCTTCAGGATGTCATGTTAAAAGAAGAAGTTCTTAAAGGTTTGTTTGATAAATACCCGACAGTCATGTGTGGGGGATTGATGCCGTTTTCTTTATACCAGGATTCTGTTATTGATATCAATAATTTAGAAATTTCGTATGAAATGACCAAACACCTTATCAGAAAAGGTAAAAAAAGGATTGCCAGTGTCGGGATAGTGCTTGACGAAAGTATCGAACCTGAATTTTCCAGGAAGCGTGAGCAGGGAATTAAAAAGGCGCTTAAAGAAGCCGGCATGATCTATGATGCCGCCATGAATTATAAAGGCGATGTCGGCTATGATACCGGTCGGAGTGCGGTCGCATATTTTATGAATTTAAATGAAATGCCGGATGCTATATTTTGCTTTAATGATAAAATAGCCATTGGCTGTATTTCAGCATTGAAAAATCATGGTTTTAAAGTTCCTGATGATATTTATGTGACAGGATTTGATAACCTGGGAATAACAGACCAATTTGATCCGGCCATTACGACTATTGCCCAACCTTTTTATGATATGGGAATGGAATCGGTTCGGCTCCTAATTGGTAAAATAAAGGGAGAGGCTCACTTAAAGCCTCATAAAATCGAGGCAAAACTAGTATTAAGGGAATCTACAGATGACAAGTGACATAATGCATAGAAAGCCCCTTGAAAGTTAGTGGAAACCGTATAAAGAAGGAATTAGCCAGAAAAACATATTGACAAAGTTTTGAAATCCAATTAATATTATACTATTAAAAGAAATCGTTTTCTTTACGGAAGCGATTTCTTGCGGAACAAAAAAGAAAACGATTTCTAATTTGGAAAAGGAGGAGATAAAAGTGAGATATGGGTGCAGTTTAGAGATGGTTAATATGCTTAGCAGCGGACCCAATTTTATTTACAAACAATCAAAAAGATTCTGGGTAGACTATTTTAAGCTTATCTCGGCAGCCGGATTCAAAGGGGTGGAGCTCCCATTCAACCCTTTTAGCAGCGATCCAATGGCGTTTGAGACAGGAAGGTGTGGAATTCCTTGCAATGCGGCAGCAATACAGTCAAAGTATGGATCACCTGAGGAGTTCATCGCATTTTTAAATGACATTGGGATTGAGGAGGTTACTGGCGTACATATTAATGCCAATGATGCAATGCTTGAATTAATCGCATCAGGCAGACCGAAAGAAGACTACTATGAGCTGCTTAGACAAATGGGCATAGATGCCATAGCGCATCTTAAATCTCTTAAAAGCAATGGGCTTATTGTATCCCCTACACCAGAGTTGGGTTGGGTTAAGCAATTGTTTGGCAGTGAGCTGGGATTATTTGCGGAAAAAACTGAAAGTATTTTAAGTGAGCTTGCCAAAGAAGCTTCCGATAACGGTATGACTGTTGCTTTAAAAGCCGAGTATTGGAGCCTGTATCGGGGCAAGCGCATGGCGGAGCTTCTGCAAAAGGTTAACCAAGCCGCAATGTCTCCCGATCTAGCCCATATGGCTATCGCAGGCGATCCGGTAACGAAGGTGGTTGAGGCGCACAAGGATCAAATAGGCTATATGCATTTAAGCGATACTAATTTTGAAGATAATTTTGATAACTATTGTAGAGTCAATGCGGAAATACCTATTAAAGGCCCCCAAAAGGTATTCTGTGACCTTGGCGATGGAAGGGTAGACATCCTAGGAGCTGTCCAAGTGTTAAAGGACAATGGATATGATGGCTGGATAATCTGCGAACAAAAGAAGACAACAGATATTTATAAGGGGCTTTTAAAGATGCGGTGGTTCCTCGATTATCAGATTGAAAGGAAGCTTAAGTAGGAGGTGAAAAGCGTGGGGAATTTAAAGTATTCATATCAAACAAATATGTGGGGCCTGAAAGTTCAGTACCCCCAATTGAATAACTGGAATGAGTGGTATGATAACGATTATAGCAATGCAGCCTATTATCTTGATTGGGATCAGATCCTCAAATATCATATTGGCGCAGGCTTTACAGGGATAGAGTTGATGTTCCACATGGAGCCGTATATCCGGCAGTTTTTTGGGGCAGCGAAAGAGTTCACAGGATTTGCCAAAGAAAGGGGGGTTGAGGAGGTTAACGGGACATTCACCATCGCTTTCAACTCCCAGGACAAAAGCAAGTTTAATGAGGCATTGAGGCCCTTGGACTCAATCGCTGATTTCACTAAAGAGCTGGGCGGCCATATCATCAATATCATGCCCTGCGGCGGCTACTATGGCCTAGGCCCGTTGAGCAAGGAAGAGGTGGCGCAGGCAGCCTATTTCATGAATGAATTTGGGAAAAGATGCAGTGAGAAGGATATTACACCATGCGTGCATTCGGAGTTTTGGGGCGCCATCAATAAAAATGAGCTGGAGCGCTATATTGAATTGCTGGACCCTAAACATGTCGGATTTTGCTTGGATACGGCACAGGTTTCAATTTTAGGATTTGATATCGTTAAATTTTATGACACTTTTCATGAATTGGTTAAATACTTTCATTTAAAAGATACGACATTTGCCAATGCACCGGACGAATTAAGGCTATGCGCGGGCGCGGAATTTCAAGATTCCGGAGAGCGCTGGTTTTGGGAATTAGGGGCAGGACAAGTAGACTTTATCGGACTTTGGAAGCTGTTAAAGAAGTACCAATATAAAGGCTTTATCGGTGTGGAGACCGACGGCACGCCTGACCCAATGGCGACGATGCTTTTATCGAAATATTACATTAACCATGTGCTTCATCCGATTTATGAGTAGGGAGGACAATCATTAATGATAATAGCAAAAATCATAGTACAATTTTTGCTGTCCTGTTTTGGGAGCAATAGTCTTTGCCCCGAATCATGTATGAAACTGATTAATTTGAAAGAAGAATAAAAAAGCAATTTTTGTTAAGATTAAATTGTCAAAACATGTAATCTTGAAATAGCATAACAGGAGGTCAAAGATGGCTGGAAGACAGATATTTAATCCGGAAGGATTTAAAAATGTAAAAGAAGATGGTAAAATCACAGGATTTAGTTTCCAATTTAAGCTTCAGTATTATCGCGGAATAACGTTATCTATTATCAGAGATATTCCTATTTGGATTGATGGTGAAAGCATTGCCAGAGAAGATATCCGTTTTACTGTGGCTGACGAGCAGTTTACATTGGAGGAAATGCGTACGGTCATCTCCCCCGATTATCGTTGGGAGTTTGGGGAATGGGCAACGGTGTCGGTCTTAAGAGAAGGCGGGCTTTCGGCAGGGGAGCATCATATCAAGGCGATTCAAGTTGTGGCTCCGTCTTATATGCCCAGAATTTTAGAAAATGTATGCGAATGTAATTTCGTCATTGAATAGTAGGAGGAAGCGAAATGGATTACGATATTAAAAGAAGTGTTTCTTTATATAGTTATCAGGATGAATACTATAACGGTCAGCTGGATTTAGAAGGCTGCCTGCGTGAAACGGCAAAAACCGGGGCTACCGGTGTGGAACTGCTGACGGAGCAGATGATTCGGAGATTTCCAATCGTGACGGAAGCGTTTAAAGAACAATGGTTCCAGTGGCTTAAAAAATACGGTCTCGAAGCAACGTGTTATGATGCATTTCTGGAAAATCATATCTATGATAACCGGACTTTAACCTTAAAGGAACAGGTTGACATGATGTGCCGCGATATTAACTTAGCATCAGAGCTGGGATTTAAGACATTGCGTACCCTGGTATCCACTCCGATGAACGTCATCGAAGGCAGTCTTGATGACGCTGCCAAAAAGAATGTAAAGCTGGGGATTGAAGTGCATTCTCCATTTTCACTGAACTCAGGCTGGGCAGATGGATACATGGAAATGATTTTAAGAACAGGCACTAAGCACTTTGGGTTTATTCCTGACTTTGGTATTTTCTGCAAAAGAATACCTGACGTGTTAACGGCAAAGGCACGGAGGCAGGGCGCCTCGTCAGAATGTATTAAAATTGTTGACCATGCATTTGAGGAACGTGTCCATAAAGGATTTGTTAAAATTAAATATGATACCGATCTGGGAAAAGCAAACCGTGAATACATGGAAGCAAACGGTCTGCCCAAATTGGTTGAAGCAATTGAAAAAGCAAACGGCAATCAGGCTGATATGGCCTATGCTATGTCTTCCTTTGCATATACTTGGTGTGATCCACAGGATATTATTGACAATATCAGCTATATCTATCATACCCATGCAAAGTGCTACAATACAGATGAAAATTATGTGGAAACATCGGTTGCCATAAATGAAGTGGTAGAAGCTTATAAGAAGGCGGGCTATCACGGTTACCTGAGCACGGAATATGAAGGCGGAGAAGCGCTGCGTGATACCATGGAGGTTGACAGCATTGAACAGGTACGCCGGCATCAGGAGGCTCTTAAGAGAGCCATTGAAGAACAGGAGGCATAGGATTTATGAAAAACTATGAAACCCAAGTGGTTGTTATTGCGGCGGGCCCGTCCGGTCTTTCCGCCGCAGTGCAGGCAGCAGAGGATGGTACAAGCGTTATTGTGCTGGAAAAATCTGCGACTGTTGGCGGAGCTGCAAATATGGGAATGGGCCCGCTTGGAATTGGAACAAAATATCAGAAACGGCAGATGATTGATATCACAGTGGAAAGAGCTTTCAATATGTTTATGGAATATACACATTATAATGTAGACGCTAGGCTTGTCAAGAGATACTTTGAGCAATCTGCCGAAACAATTGAGTGGCTAGAAGACATGGGGGTGGAATTTGAAGGGGCTTTCCCTTATTTCCCACAGTCGGAAGCTACTTGGCATATCGTCAAGACAGATCAGGGAATTGGTCCCAGGGCAGCTTCCTTTATGAATAAAGCTTTATATGAAAGAGCACAGGAATTGGCGGTGAAGTTCCTTTTAGAGACTCCAGCTAAAAAAATCATGATGGAAAACGGCAAGGTAGCGGGAGTGTTGGCAACGGATAAAAGCGGAGAGGAAGTCCTTATTTCCTGCAAAGCAGCTATTATCTGTACGGGCGGTGCCGGTTCAAATAAAGAATTTATTAAAGAACAGACCGGTTTTGAGCTTGGGAACGACCTGTTCAGCTTTGCGATCCCAGGTCTTGCCGGTGATGGAATCAAAATGGCATGGGAAGCAGGCGCAGGGAAAATGCCGGTGCGGATTGAAATGGCAGCAAGTATCGAAGGTGTGGAGGAACTGCCCGGAAGTGTGTCTAATGTATTTATCCAGCCGAATATTCTTGTGAATATGCTTGGAAAACGTATCATGAATGAATCTTACATGCAGAATTCCACCTATTTGTCCAATGTTGCGGCACATCAGAAAAATAAAGTGTGTTTTAGTATCGTTGACAACTCCATTGTGAAATATTATGTGCGTCATGGCGTGGATAATGTAAGTCTTGTGAGAACAGATCCGGATGTTTCTGATTTTTATGAAGGCATCCAATTAGCTCAGGAGAATGGCAATACAGATATCTATACAGCAGACACCATCCCTGCATTAGCTGAAAAAATGGGTGTGAATGTAGAAAATCTGGTCGAAACAATTGAAGATTATAATGATTATTGTGATTCGACAGATGAAGAATTCTTTAAAGAAAAGCGTTATCTGCATCCACTCATCAAAGCGCCTTACTATGCAGTAAAAGTTCGTCCGGGCGGATATGGAACCGTTGGCGGGATCCGGATCAACGAAAATTGTGAAGTATGCGATGATGCATTTGAGCCAATGATAGGACTATATGCAGCCGGAGCGGATTCGTGCAATATTTATGATGACAGCTACATGTTCCTGCTTCCGGGAAATTCCATGGGATATGCAGTAAATACAGGACGTATTGCAGGAATGAGCGCAGTGGAGTTTATTGAAGATTGGAACGCTGATTGATAGGAGAGTGATAGATGATATGGGGATGTACTTCAGCCAGTGTAGTAGGAATGTTTGAAACATAGAATGGAGGTTCAGAATGAGAAATACAGTAGAAGATATTAAAAATAGAAGAAGTGTAAAAAGTTATAAACCTGATCAGATTACGGATGAAGAATTAATTCAGGTACTGGAAGCGGGAATGAATGCTCCTTCCGGTGGAAATAAACAGTCGCCAATATTTATTGCGGTTCAGAATAAAGAATGGATTCACAGGCTGCGTGCGCTGAATGCAGAAATAGCCGGCGCACCGGAAGGATTTGATATTTTTTATGGCGCACCGACAATTATATTAGTACTGGCAGCGAAAAATATTGGTAACCCGGTGGAAGATGGAAGTCTATGCCTTGGAAATATGTTTAATGCAGCATATGCGATGGGCCTTGGATCCAGATGGATTAATCGAATCCGGGAAACTTTTGAAACGGATTTGGGAAAAGAACTGCTTAAAGAAGTTGGTTATGAAGGTGAATATTTAGGAATCGGATCATGTATCTTAGGATACCCCAAGGAAGGCTTTCCGGAGCCGATAAAACGGAAAAAGGATTATTATAAAATACTGAAATAATGTGGGGATAAAATTATGTCGGAAATTAAAAGAATAACCAAGCTTGTGGAAATGTCTGGCGAGCAAGTTGAGATTTATATGACGAAAATGATGACTCCCTGTACACAAGAAGAGTTAAATGCGATGAACGTTAAAGACAAGGAGTACTGTAAATTCCAATCCCCTCTTCATACACATACCTATTTAGCAGAGGACGGAATTGAATGTATGCAGGATGTGCCAGTTAAAATGCGTGATGGCGTCACAATTTATGTAGATATTTATAAACCGATGGGAGAGGAAAAAGTGCCATTGATTATCTCATGGAGTTTCTATGGCAAAAGACCATTTGATGGGCAGTCAGACTGGCAGATAATGGGTGTACCGCCGCAGACAGTTTCTAATATGTCTAAATTTGAAAGTCCGGATCCGGGTTATTGGTGCCGCCACGGCTATGCAGTTGCTAATGTTGATCCCAGAGGAATTGGATATTCAGAAGGCGATTTCGTCCAATTTGGAACACAGGAGGGAAAAGATGGGTATGATTTCATTGAATGGGCAGCCCTCCAGCCATGGTGTAATGGAAGATGTGCGTTAGCTGGAAACAGTTGTGTTGCAATGACGCAATGGAGAATCGCAATAGTTTCCCGTTAAAACGTACTCAATATGAGAAATTATATCTAGATGCTACGGATATGTCAATGAAGAATGTGCCTGCAAAAGCAGAAGCGAATGCCGCCTATGAAAGCAAAGCAGGAGAGGTCACATTTGATTATCGATTTGAAGAAGATATAGAATTGACCGGATACATGAAGCTTAGGCTATATGTGGCAGCCGAAAGTTATAATGACATGGATTTATTTATCAATGTACAAAAACTAAGCACTAATGGAACGCCTCTTCCGATCAGATTATTTGGCGAACCACATCCTGGCGCATGGGGCAAAATGAGAGTTTCTCGCCGAAAGCTTAATGCGAAATTGTCAACAGATTATTGCCCGGTACAGGCGCATACTTGTGATGAGAAATTAGAACCCGGACAGATTGTTCCGGTAGATATTGAGATTGTTCCAACCAGTCGCTTCTGGCATAAGGGACAGCAAATTCACATTCAGATTGCCGGTAGATATATACGTGGAGATTGGTTTGAACCGCTTTCCTGGAACACGGATAATAAAGGTCGTCATATCATTTACAATGGTGGACAGTATGAATCATTTTTACAAATACCTGTCATACCACCAAGATTTAAGGATGGAGACATCATCATCCGTTAAAAGTATAGAGAAATAAGATTCGCAGGGACGAGACATTTACCAAAAATTATTTGACAGGAAATTATGGTGCGATTCCGTCATTGAAGCCTATGCATATGTTGAGGGAGGACCGTACATATGCGGAATAAAGAAAACAGTAGGTCCAATCGTAAGCTAGTACAGTATGGAGATTATGTAAAAGCGGTTAAGATTAAGTACTAATTTTTGTCATATTCACCAAGCAATATTTTATCAAGCTCTTCCTCGATCGCTTTAAGACTTTTCACTTTGGGCAGTTTTAAGACCTGTCCTCTTGTGACGACCATATAAGGCTTCTTAAGAGCGGATAAGTCTTCCAACGGATTTCTCTCAGAAATCAGGAAATCTGCACATTTCCCTACTTGAATGGAACCAGTTTCTTTTTCGATTCCTAGAATTTCAGCATTTTTTTGTGTGGCGGTGTGAAGGGCGAATTCTTTCGAAGCACCAACAAACTGGTTGAAATAAGCCACTTCTCTCCACATATCGTGATGAGTGACGTAAGGACAGCCGCTGTCATTTCCAAGACCGACGGGTATATTGTTCTCAAGAGCCGTCTTTGCGGCAGAGACAATCCCCTCAAAAACGACTTTGCCATTATACCTAACAAACTCTGATAATTTCGAAATATCAGGATCAATGAAAACCATCGGTATAGTCGGAGAAATCGTGCAAACAAGGTCAGCTTTTCGTTCTTTAAAGAGAGAAATTGTTTTTTCATTAAGAACTGCCCCATGCTCAATTGTATCCACACCGCCTGCTAACGCCACTTGAATCCCTTCTGGGCTTTCCACATGGGCTGCCACTTTATAGCCCAGTTTGTGGGCCTCATTACAGGCGGCATTTACGTAGTCGGCAGGCATACGCAGAACGCCAGGCTCCCCTTTGACCGAGGCATCCAGCACCCCTCCGGTAATCATTAATTTTATCAAATCAGGCTGATCCACCGCAATCTTATTCACGTATCGAACCGCATCGTCTTTCGATTTGGCTGAATACGCAAGGACATCAGCCATATGCCCTCCGGGAACAGAGATAGCCGTATTAGATACCAGCATGCGCGGACCGATCTTTTCCCCACTATTTATTTCGTTGCGAATAATGCTGTCAATGTTCCCGAGTCCGCCAACTGTACGTATCGTAGTTACACCTGATAGCAACTCCATTTTTGCATATTTATAGCACATGCGTTTTAAGATATTTCGAACAACCGAACTTTTCATGGCTTTTTGAATGACATCCGGATTATCATTGGTAGCTTTAGGTTTTCCACTACTTGGTAGATGGACGTGCAAATTAATGAGACCCGGCATCAAGAAGCGCCCGCCAAGATTTATCACCGACACATCGGAAGGAATATGGTTATTAGCATTAACAGATAGAATCTTGCTGCCTTCAATAACAACTACAGCATTCTCTATAGGAGACATATCTTTTGTACCGTCAAGAACCGTACAATTCGTAAATGCAATTTTCATCAAAAAGCCCCTTTCTTATGTATACCACATTGTGGTAGCTATAATTAGTATTATAAGCCATCGACATATTTTCTTCAATACAAATATAACTCAGTGGCTGTATTGGACTGTGTGCAGCAGCAGCCATAGGAGTCGGTTCTATTCATCATCGATAAACATCAGGTCGTCTCTCGCTCCACAATATTAGAAAGGATCATCATTTTGTTAGGTACCTGATCACCCCGCAGAACTTTGAGCAGGATGTCGGAACAGGTAATGCTCAGATCCTGAAGCTTGTTGTCTAGAACCGTAAGCTTTGGGAGTGCAATCCTAGAATAAATTGAATTATCGACCCCGATGATGGCGGTCTGGTCCGGAATCGATATGCCTAGATCAAGCATCGCCCTTTCCCCGGCAAGCGCAAGAAAATCTGTTGTGTAGATGATGCCGTCCGTATCGGGATGTTCTTTCATATGGTTTACGGTGATGTCATATACGCCCTGCCATTCATCATTGCCTTTGAACCAGAGAATCCGGTCTTTAGACGAGATCCCGGAAGCCTCTATAGCTTCGCAGAAACCGACTATTTTCAGGCGGTTACTGGGGGTGTTGCGGCAATTAACGAAGTAAAGATTTCTTTTCCCCTTTTTTAGCAAAAGCTGAACACACTGAGAAATCCCATTTTTTTCGTCTGCCAGAACACCGTAGACGTTGGGAAGGTCGATATAGCCATTTTCGATAATGATTGGCAGGTCATTCATATATTCGGTTATGGCATTTTTCACACCCTCCGATTGGAAGGTCGAGCCGATTAAGACGACGGCTTCCGGCCGCCTGGCACACAGGGCGCGGATGCCCTCAACTCTGGATTCATCTGTGAATCCAGAGTTGACCATGATACAGTTATAACCGTATTTCTGGAGATGTTGTTCGATAAAATATGCTCCCTCTGAGTGATGGAGGGTTCGGATATCTGACATCATGATGCCGATGATCCGGGAAGACTGGTTGACAAGGCCGCGTGCGGAGGCATCCGGCTCAAAATTGTATTTCTCCAGCAATTCCTTAATATATTGGCGGGTCTTTTTATTGACCCCGGTTTTATTATTGATTACCCGGGAGACAGTACTAGCGGATACGCCAGCTTCCTTTGCAATATCGTAAATGGTCATTTCTTTTCTCCTTTATAATCATAAGGTCTATACTTTTAAAATAACATTACCAAATTCTGTGTGTGCTATTGATTTATATTTTATCTAAAAAAGCAATCGATTGCAACAAATTAAGCTCGAAATTTTAAATTTTATAGATTATCAATAAAAATACATCAATATATTTGTATAATTATTATCTTGAAAACTGAAAAATAGTATGATAATGTAACAACATCAGAGTTGCAATCGATTGCAATTTTAGCAATTAGGAGGATAAACTATGTACAGATTTGTCTCTTTTTTTGGAGAAAGATTACCACTGTTTGAAGAATTAAATTTAAAAGCAGAAGAGTACGCTAAAAGCAAGGGCATAGAATATGTGTGGTCGCCACAGACACCGTATGATGCTAAAGAGGTGATCGCCCAGTTAAACCGCTCGGATGCGGGATTGATCGATGTAGAACCCTATGATGAGAATATCTTCGGAAAACTGACTGATCAATGCAAGCTATTGGTACGATTTGGCGTCGGATTCGACAAAGTGGACCTGAAGGCGGCATCTAGTCACGGGATCTGCATCACCCGAACGACTGGGGCGAATAAGACTGGGGTGGCAGAGATGGCACTGATGCAGATGCTGGCTGTAGGGCGGCAGGTGATGATCAATCGCAAAACGGTAAATTCCGGTGTCTGGGTGAAGAATATCGGTAGAGAGCTGATTGGGAAAAAAGTCGGCATCCTAGGATTTGGCAATATCGGAGTGGAACTGGCACAGCTGCTTTCCGGATTCGGCTGTGAGATTGTCGCCTATGACATTTTTCGAAACGAGGAAGCAGCAAAAGCATTGAATGTCAGATTTACAGATCTAAATGAGATCTTTACAACCTGCGATGCCATCAGCGTACATCTTCCGTACAATGAAAAGACGGATCATCTGATGAATGCAAAAGTATTTAACAAGATGAAGAGCAATGCAATCCTTGTGTGCACTGCCCGTGGGAAGATCGTTGATGAGGATGACCTGTATGACGCATTGAAGAATCACACGATCGCAGGCGCAGGCCTAGATGTCTATGCGGTAGAGCCTCTTCCAAAGGAATCAAAGCTGACGGAACTTGATAATATCATATTAACGCCGCATGTATCCAGCCAGACTTATGAGTCTCTCTGGTATACATACAAAAAAGCGATTGACATTGTGGCAGACTTCTTTGCAGGAAAAGAGCTTGGCAAAGCGGATCTTTTGAATCCGGACTATATAAACAACAAAAGGTAAATAAAGTGGAAAGTAGGTGGAATTTTATGAAAATGATGCATTGCGAAGACAACCGTGCAGAAAAGCAAAAAGTATTCGTGCAGACTGAGGATGGCAGATTTAGTTATCAGCTGTTCATGGACTACGCAAAAGGGCTTCCGAAAGAGCTTGAGCTAGTTCCGGTCCTTGGAAATATTTCCGGCGGATGTTGTGACCAGGATGATAACCTCTATTGTGGTCTTAGGGGCGGCAGCTTCATGTCTAGCAAACCGGCTACCTGTCTGATCAAACTGGATCCTAATGGAAACTTCACTGAGACTCTGGGAGAAGGTCTTCTCACCGGACTCCATTTCTTTAACGTGACTGACCATGGCACGATCGTCCTTCCGATGACCGGCAACAGCTATGTGATTGAGATGACCATGGATGGCAAAGAGATTGTCCGCACGCTCGGCGAGAAAGACAAACCGTGTGATAACGTAAAGGATCCGGAGATTTTCGCAAGAGTGAGACTTCACTATGGTATTTTTGCGACAGAGCCGTGCAACGGATACAATGGCTATCCGTATGAATGGGCGTTAAAACATGAGGGAAAGGAACTTGGCAAACCATTCAACAACCCAACCGATGTAGACTTTGACTCCGAAGGAAATTATTTCATCGCCGATGGATACAATAACTTTGCAGTCCATAAATTTGGCAAAGATGGCAGCTATATAGAGACATGGGGTGGAAAGGGTATCTTTGACCCCTACACCGACACACCGGGCAAATTCCTCGTGGTGCATGCGCTGTGCGTAGACAAAAATGACAATGTTTGGGTTTGTGACCGTGAGAAAGATGCCATACATATATTCAACAAAAAGGGCGAGGTCGTTGCTTACTGCAGCAACAACATGAGTCAGCCATCCGGCGTAGATACGGACGGTGAATATGTATATGTGGTAGGACGCGGCGGCTACATCACGATCTTTGATCTGGAGTTTAACATCGTTGGGCAGCTCGGTTTCTTCAATGGAAACTTAAGAGCTCATGATATTGCGGCTGACAGCAAAGGCAACCTGTATCTGTTCCCGACACATGCGAATTATGAGCATCAGATCATTGCCCTGAAACGTATCGCAGATTAAGGTTTTCTTGCAGTTTCAGGAACAGAGGAGGGAATAAATGGCACGATATATTATAAAACGTATTTTATGGATCATTCCAATCATGTTCGGTGTAATCACGATTATTTTCATAATCTCCTCCTTGACGCCCGGCGACCCGGCAGCTTCGCTGCTAGGAGCGACCGCGACACAGGAAGAAATTGATGCCATGCATCATACGCTAGGATTGGATCAGCCATTGATCAAACAGTGGTGGGATTACATTGTAGGCATTGTTACAAGATTTGATCTGGGGAACTCTTATCAGACGAGGCAGCCTGTGATCAATGAAGTGCTTGCGCGATTTCCAGTTACACTGATCCTGGCTCTTTTAGCCACAGTGATCGGTATCGTGGTCGGTGTTCCGCTGGGTGTGCTGTCTGCATTGAAGCAGTATACATGGGTGGACAATGTGGTGCTCGTCTTTTCCGTATTACTGATTTCTCTACCGAACTTCTGGCTTGGCATGATGTTATTAAATATCTTTTCCGTCCAGTTGGGATGGTTGCCGTCCTACGGCATCACTTCCTTGTCTGGCTGGGTGTTGCCGATCATGGTCGCCGGGCTTCAATCCGTGACGCAGAACATTCGTATCACTCGTTCGAGTATGCTGGAGGTCATGCGCCAGGATTATATCCGGACGGCGCGCGCCAAAGGACAGACAAATAAAGTGATCGTAACAAAGCATATGCTCCGCAACGCACTGATCCCAGTGGCGACTAGCGTTGGATCCGGGCTTGGTAACCAGCTTGGAGGAAATATGGCGCTTGAGAGTGTTTTTTCGCTCCCAGGTGTAGGTAACTATATTGTAAAAGCAATCACTGCTGTCAACACGCCGTCTATGCTGGGTGGTATCTTGTTTGTCGCACTCGTGTTTGTGCTTGTCAATATGGCTGTGGATATCTCCTATGTCATCATTGACCCTCGGCTTAAGACAAGGGTGACGGGCAAGAAGATGAGCAAAAAAGAACTAAAAAAAATGCTTGCCAAACAGGAGGTGGCTTAAATGTCAAAAATCATGACGCCTGCGATGGAAAAGATTAATTCCCGCAGGAAAGGTGGGATGCGAGGTCGCTCCACACCGGCAAAAGACGCATGGCGCAGGCTGATGCGCAACAAAATGGCAATCGTCGGGATGATCATTATTATCGTATTGCTCCTGATGGCGATATTTGCCCCTCTGATCGCACCTTATGGATATAGCGACATGGATGTGATCAATATGCTTTCAGGTCCTAGTAAAGAGCATTGGTTTGGCACGGATCAGCTAGGCAGGGATATGCTTTCTAGATGCATCTACGGTGCAAGGATCACATTGCCGATCGCTATCTTTACTGTGGCGCTCGCATGTCTCTTCGGTGGTGTGCTAGGCGTATTGTGCGCATATTTTAGCGGGCAATTTGACAACATTGTCATGAGAATCCTGGATATCTGGGGGTCCATTCCCGGAATTATGCTCAGTATTGCGGTTGTGGCAGCTCTTGGAAATAATATGTATGTACTTGTAATCGGATTAAGTGTCGGTGCGGTGCCGAATATGGCGAGGACATTTAGAGGAGCGATTTTCACCGTGGTTGATAATGACTATGTGGAGGCATCTAGATCCATCGGCGCAGGAAATTTTCGGATCATGTTCAAACACCTTCTGCCCAATGCGGTAGGTCCGGTAATTCTGGCAGTCGTGCAGCTCCTCGGTGTCGAGGTATTATGCGTGTCCATGCTAAGCTTCCTAGGCGTCGGTGTCCAGCCGCCGACGCCGGAATGGGGGTCTTTGCTCTCGACCGGCAAAGAATTTCTGAATACAGCTTCATACCTATGTATATTTCCTGGTATCTTTATCGTCCTGACTGTCCTGGGATTCAATCTCCTGGGCGATGGCCTTCGGGATGCACTAGATCCGAGACTGAAATAAGGAGGGAGCAGGATGGAAAGAATAATAAAAAAAAGTGCGCCAGTCGTCGAGGTCAAGGACCTGGTTGTCCACTATGAGACATATGATGGGGTTGTGGAGGCCGTAAATGGTGTATCATTTTCCATCGAGCCAAAAGATGTGCTTGGTCTTGTCGGGGAGACCGGCGCAGGAAAGACAACGATTGCTTTGAGCATCATGCAGCTTTTGCCGATGCCCCCAAGCCGTATCGTGCAGGGGAGCATCAAGCTCGACGGGGAAGAACTGATCCTTCCTACCGATGCAAAAAAAGCCGATAAAAAGGCGATGGAGAAAAAGATGCAGGAGCACCGCGGTAAGAAAGTCAGTATGATCTTTCAGGATCCCATGACTGCCTTAAACCCGGTACAGCCAATTGGGGACCAGATCAGTGAGGTGATCGAGTTACATGAGAAGATGTCTAAACCAGAAGCTGAGAAAAGGGCGTGCGACATGCTGGAGATGGTTGGTATCCGTGCGGAGCGTTATAAGGATTACCCACATCAGTTATCTGGGGGCATGAAGCAACGTGTGGTCATCGCCATCGCACTGGCATGCAGCCCAGAGCTGCTTATTGCAGATGAACCGACGACAGCGCTGGATGTGACGATCCAAGCGCAGGTGCTTAACTTGATGAAAGACTTACGAAACCGTTTTGGTACGGCTATGTTGCTGATTACCCATGATTTCGGTATCGTGGCAGACATCTGCAACAAATGTGCCGTTACATATGCCGGGGAAATTGTTGAGATCGGCAGTGTGGAGGATATTTTTGACCACCCGCAGCATCCGTATACGATTGGTCTATTTGACTCGATTCCAAGCCTGACAAAGGATGTAAAACGCTTGACCCCAGTGCAGGGTCAGACCATCGATCCCAATGATTTACCGCAATACTGCAGTTTTTACGATCGCTGTTCCAAATGTACTGAGGAATGTAAGGGTTGTAGTCCGAAGTTTGTTGAGGTGAGACCGGGGCACCTGGTAAAATGTATTTTTGCACATAAGGAGGGTGAGGAATAATGGCACTACTTGAAGCTTCCCATTTGAAAAAGTTTTTCCAGGTAAAAACCGGCATCCTCCATGCAGTCGACGATGTATCATTTACTCTGGAAAAAGGAAAGACGCTGGGGGTCGTAGGCGAATCAGGGTGCGGGAAATCGACACTGGGCAAGACGATCCTCCGCCTGACAGACCCGACTTCGGGGCAAGTTGTTTTTGACGGTCAGGATGTGGCATCGTGCCCGGTAAAGGAATTTAAGAAGATTCAGCCGAATATGCAGATGATTTTTCAAGATCCATATGCCTCTCTGGATCCGAGACTTACCGTCATGGAGCTGATCGCAGAGCCAATGAAGATTTATAAAACAAGCAGGAAGGAAAAAATCTATAATAGAGTCCATGACCTGATGGATCTTGTACAGCTGGCAGAGCGTTTCCAGAACAGCTATCCGCACGAGCTGGACGGAGGCCGCAGGCAGAGGATCGGGATTGCCAGGGCACTGGCGCTGAATCCGCAGTTTATTGTCTGCGATGAGCCGGTATCTGCTCTTGATGTGTCGATCCAGGCACAAGTGCTAAACCTTTTGCAGGATCTGCAGAGAGAGCTACAACTAACCTACATGTTTATCACGCACGATATGTCTGTCGTAAAACATATTTCCGATGATATCATCGTGATGTACCTCGGGCAGATTGTTGAGAAAAGCCCGGCAAAAGAACTATTTAAACGACAGTATCATCCTTACACGAAGGCACTGCTTTCAGCTATCCCGATCCCATCGCTCCATAACAGGCCAGAGAAAATCATTCTTAAAGGGGAATTGTCTTCACCGATCAATCCGAAGAACCACTGCCGGTTTGCGGGAAGATGCGCATACTGCACCGAGGAGTGCAAACAATTGCCAGCCCCTGAGCTAAAGGATCTGGGCCAAGGGCATTTTGTAGCTTGTCATCGCAGTGAAGAACTGAAAGGTGAGCTGAATATATGAACAAGAAAGATTAAATGAAAAACAGGAGGAAATAAAAAATGCAATTAAGAAAAAGATTAGTATCACTTGGACTGGTGGCAGTCATGGCATTCTCACTGGCTGCATGTGGATCTAGCTCAGATAGTTCTGATTCCGCAGCGAACACAACAAGTAAAGACGACTCATCGACGGATACTTCCAATCTCGTACAAGCAGAGGGCACAACCGACGAAACTCTGTATGTTGGATGCGACGGTGAGCCGACATCCATTTTCCCGAACTATGTAACGAACAAGACGTCAAATCGTGTGGACAGCTGCCTGTTCGATACACTTGTACGCTGGAATGAGGAAGCCGGGGAGGCAACCCCGTGCTTGGCTACTGAGTGGGAATGGATCGATGATACACACATCGAATTTACACTTCGAGATGATGTCTATTTTTCAGATGGAACTTTGATGACAGCGGACGACGTAGTGGCATCCTTGCAGGCGTCTTATGACTACACACTGAACCATTATTCGCTCATGTTTGATATGGAGAACTGCGAGGTCGTCGATGACACACATGCCATCATCTCACTTTCGAAGCCGTACGGCAACCTGCTGGAAGTCCTTGGCTGTACCTATTATGCAATTTTCTCGAAAGAGGCATTTGACGCAGTTGGCAACGATGAGACCGTATTTGCCCGTGATCCGGTCGGTTCTGGTCCGTATACCTTGGAATCCTGGAAGGAAGGTGTAGGCATCACGCTGGTCCGCAACGATAATTACTGGGATACCGATAATCTTCCTTATTATAAGTACATTGAGTTTTCCTTTATCGCTGACCAGACTGCACGGGCAACCGCAATCGAGTCTGGGGATGTGGATATCACTTTCAACCTTTCCATCAATCAGGTGAAAGAGCTGGAAGGCTATGATGATATCACTGTAAATGTATATCAGCAGAATGTAACACTTCCGATCTGGTTCACAATGACAGACGATTTTCCAGCATTACAAGATGAGAATGTCAGAAAAGCTATCCTGCTTTGCGCTAATAAGGAACTGATTGCACAGGCAGCTTACGGTGAATACGCAGTTGCATCCAATTCATCTGTGACTGGCCAGGCATCCCCGTATTATTATGAGAGCGAGGATTACGAGCAGGATATTGAGACGGCAAAACAGCTGATCGAGGATTCCGGCTGGAGCGCTGCGGACCTGACGTTCACCACCTATGCGGTAAACGGAAGCAATTCTGCTCATTATGAAGTATTCCAGGCTGAGCTAGCGGAAATCGGTATTACACTTAACATTGAGACTGTAGACCTTATTGTTATGCTTGAGCACTCTTGGGCTGGAGAGATAGCAATCGGATTTGGCGAGAACGATAGCTGGGATATCAGCAGAATGCTTGAGTTTGCTGACAGTAGAATCGATACATCTTTTAATGCTTATGTGGGCGAGAATGAAGAGGAACTCCATGATCTGATCGATGCGGCGTGGGCATCTTCTGAAGCAGACCGGTATGATGCATATGCAGCGGCTCAGGATTTCCTGAGCGATCACTGGGCTGCAACCACTGTGGCTGATGTGGTGATCCCAGATGCATGGGATTCAAACCTAACCGGTGTCTACTATGATGCGCACTGCTGGCCGAATATCTGGAACGTCCGCCCGCTGGTGGAAGCTGAGTAAATTGAAAGGATAGATCCCGAATGAAACCATGGTCAAAAAAATATTTTGCAGATTATAAAGAGAAAGAAATCCCGGGTAGGAATGGAAAAAAAGAACTGGTCTACAATGGCAATACTTGGCAGATACAACTTCCTCCCGAAAAGCTAAAAAAGCGGAAAATACTTTTTATGGCCATGGCGGCGGTCTGCATCGCTCTGTTTGTTGCAATCACTTTGCAAAATGTGGAGAGTAACCGGGAAGGAGCCATTGCCTCGATCAGTATTGCCACACTGATTCCAATGTTTATATTGGCCTATGGATGCCTGTATAGCTTGGCGCAAAAGGAGACCATGACGAGGATGCAGCATATAGAAAGTGTAATGTTAATTCGGTTTGGCTCTTTTGCTACCGCTTTTATGGGCTATTTGGAAGGCATTTGGCATATCATCGCTCTGAAAGGTGGCACACTGACAGAAAATCCCGGCAAGGAGGCTGTCTTGGCATGTGGATGGTGCGTCATCGGAGTGGCTGCAACCGCCCTGTGGGTGATCGAGATGCGGACAAAGTATGTGGTGCGCAACAAATACGGTGGAATCATTCACCAGACTCATTTTATAAGAAGGAAGAGCATATAAATGACATTCAAATCATTTTATCAGGTATATATAGGAACAAATTCGGTTCGGGGAAGCAAAGGGATCTACACCGTCCATGTGGATGCGGATACCCTGGAACCCGAAATCGTAGCCACAACTCAGAATTATAATACCGGCTCGCTGGTACTGAGCGCTGATGATGGGTGGCTCTATGCAGCTGTCGAGGGGATGACGTTTGACGGATATGCGGACGGGGGAGTTAGAAGCTACCGAACACATGAAAATGGCAACCTGGAAGTATTGAATGGACAGAAGGCAAACGGGCAGCGCACCTGCTGCGTGGCAGTGGATGATCTGTCAAAATACGCATATGCCTGTAATTTCTATCGGGGTTCTTTTTCGGTCTATGACTTGGAAGCGGACGGGAGATTAAAGCTGGCAAGGCTCGTGATCGAACCACCGGCGAATACAAAGTGGAAAGCCCTACACTGTATTGGGCAGATCGATGGTGCATATATCGGAGTGATTTCCCTGGCGGAGTGCGCCTTTATCGTTTACCGGGCGGACACTGGGGAGCGGGTCACTTCTTATGAATTCCCGGATCATCCGTTTCCGCGCTACTTCGAAGTGAGCGGGAAATATATTTATGCGATGATGCAAAGTCCGGACGACATCTATGTGTTTGAAAATTGCCTTAGCAAAAGCAGGCAGATCAAGCTGATACAGAAAATCTCCGTGATGGGGGAGGATTATCAGGGGCTGCGCGCAACGAGCACGATCCGGGCAACTAATGATGGACGCCTGTTGCTAGCGGCCCATAGGCCCACGAATTCAGTTACAGTTTTTCGTATCAAAGATGGCGGACTGTTAGAGCAAAGCTGTGTAGCCAAATTGCCTGGGGAGACACCGCGGGATTTTAATATTTCTAGCGATGGGAAAATCGTGGTTGTCGCAATGCAGAAATCGGACGAGATCCGCATTCTTAGAGTTGACAAGGAGAATGCAGCCCTGACCGATCCTGGTACCAAAATTCACATACCGTCTCCGGCCGCAGTGGCCATCAGTAGGAGGATCTCAATTGAATAATTCAGAAATCATTTTAAAGAAAATTGAAGAAAGACTGTCCGAATTGGAACAAAAAGTCCAGGCACAGGAGGCTCGAATGGCGATATCCGACCTGATGGGGAGATATGTATTTTATTATTCCGCAGGCGCCGGAGAACGCATTGTAGATGAGCTGTGGACAAAGAGCGAAGACGCAAGCCTGGAGTATGGTGCTTCCGCCCAGTATGAAAATCTGTGGAAAATCAAGACTTTTTATTTTAAGGATCCGGTTCCAGGGAAAATGAATACGCTGGCGCTTTCAAGTCCGATACTTTCTATCTCCAATGATGGCATGCGAGCATGCGGGTTGTGGACTGCATTTGGTACTGAGACGGATGCCGGGGATCTAGGAGGATGTGTGCCGGGAGAATTTGACGGGAGGAGAGTATTGCTATCCAGCCATACAGATGATGGTAAATCTTACCGAGCCGAAGTCCTACTGCAAAAGTACGATGTCACGTTTATCCTCGAAGACGGAGCTTGGAAGATCCTGCGTCTGCATGTCGGTGAGTTTTTTCGTTGCCCCTACGACAGGGATTGGGTGCTATATGCGAAGGAGCGGTTTGAGACGGACGGGATGTGGCTAGAGTCCCTCTTTGAGACATCGATGGAGCTTCCGCCAATAGCTCATGGGGAGAACCTGCCTAGCGGTCCTAGCACCTGGCACTGGCAGTACACGACGGAGGCCGTTTTGGAGTTGTTTCCAAAACTTCTTCCGGGGGATGAGAAGAAAATATAAAGAATGATAAACAATCAGGGCTTCTTAGTGCTCGGATTAGGGCAAAGAAGACTTAGGGAAACAATAGAAAGGAAGGGAATCATTATGTTTACATGTAATCTTGCAAATATTACCAAATACGATTACTGCAACGAGCGTTTTACCAAAGCATTTGACTTCTTGCAGAACAATGACCTTTTGTCTCTGACGCCGGGGACCGAAATCCCGGTTTGTGACGGCGTGCTGGCAAAGATCCAAGAATACAGCACAGATCCGGAGGATACACGGAGATTTGAGACCCATCAGGATTATTTTGATATTCAATTTGTTGTGTGTGGGGAGGAGTTCATTGGCATTGTCCCAGCGGCTGGCCTCATTAAAGATGGGGAGTACAGCGAGGCGGATGATATCCAGTATTACCAGACACCGCCAAAACACGGTGGGGCGGTGCTGCGTAACGGCGATTTCCTCATTGTGCCGCCGGAGGATGCTCACCGCCCGAACTGCATGACAAACAAGTCTGGCACTGTGCGTAAAATCGTTGTGAAAGTCAAAATTTGACTGCATATTAGCATACCTCATTGACATTGATTGAGACTGAAATTTTGAATGCATAAAAAAGATATCGCCTCAGTCAAGAATGCGATATCTTTCTTTTTAAACATATTTACGGAATAAAATGTCTATCAATTTATACAATCCTGTTGCCAGGAAACACAGAATAATAATGCTCATGGTCACCCAGTCTAGTTTAAATACTTGGCTTCCATAAATAATCAAATAGCCTAGTCCTGCATTTGCGGCTAGGAATTCGCCTGATAGCGATATAATAAGACTGAACTTAGAAATGTCAGTAAAATCAAATGTATCAGCACTTTTTATCCAAAGAAATGTTTGATAATCACATGATTTTATAGGACATGCTAACTTCGGTCTGAAACTAATATGTAATAATAACGGACATGTGGCCCAGATTTCAGAAAGGATAAACAAGGCAGAAAGACCGGTAATGCCGGTAACTGTAGTGATCCGTAGCTCTGCGGTCAGGCGAGATTGGATAGCACATGCTTTTATAAAGACGTTTCAAAAAAGCTCTTCAGTTCCAGTAATTTATTTTTATCCTCACTGTCAATTGAGACCTTAATAAAATCCCCACATTTTACACCAAGCTGCATGATTGCCATCAATCTGGAAGCATCCGCTGTTTTTTCTCCTTTCATCAGGTCAACAGGACAACCTAACTCATTTACTTTTTTCACAACCATCACTGCTGGTCTGGCATGAATCCCTAACTTATCCTTAATGACATACGTAAACTCAGGCATTATGAAACCTCCTCACTGTTAATAGCCACGAGATGGCGTTAACATTAATTCACATTTTTTTGCCATTTGTTTCAATGACTTTTTTATACCAATAATAGGAATCTTTTGGATATCGGTTATATGTCCCATTCCCTTCATCATCTGCATCAACATAAATCAAACCATAACGTTTTTTCATTTCTCCTGTTGAGGCAGCAACAATATCAATGCATCCCCAAGAAGTATAGGCAATTAAATCAATACCATCTCTAATAGCCTCTTCCATTGCCATAATATGTTCACGCATGTATTCAATTCTATATGGATCATGGATTGTTTGATCCGCTTCAAGTTTGTCATTCTGCCCAAGACCATTTTCAACCACCATAATCGGCATTTGATATCGATCATGTATCTCATTCAAAAAGTAACGTAAGCCTTCGGGATCGATTTGCCAGCCCCATTGACTAGATTTTAAGTAAGGGTTTGAAATTCCAAATGTTAAGTTTCCCGCAGTCATTTCTCTATTTGCTTCAACTGCCACACAGCCTGTTGAATAATATGAAAAAGAGTAAAAATCGACTCTACCATTACTTAATATTTTCTCATCTTGTGCTTCCGTTTCAATAGCAATCCCTTTTTCCTTAAATATTCGTTCTGAATATTTAGGATATGCGCCTCTTACTTGTACATCTGAACAAAACCAGAAGTGTTTTCGTCTCTCTTGTTGACCTAAAACAACATCGCACGGATTACACGTTAGAGGATATTGACAGTTTCCGGCAATCATACAGCCAACTTTATTTTCTGGATCTATCTTATGTGCTAATTGTACAGCCAAGGCACTGGCAATAAATTGATGATGTAACGCTTGATACTGTTTAGCAAGATCTTCATAGTCTTTTTTCATTAGCTTAATATCGTCTATATCATGCATATGAAGACTTAAGTCTTTATGATTGACAGAATGAATACCTGCCCCAATATATCCTTTGCCTTCCATAGCTGTAACGTTTATTTCGTTAAATGTTATCCAGTACTTAACTAGCCCGTTGAACTCATTAAATAATGTTTCACAATATTTCAGATAAAAATCAATCGTTTTTCTGCTATACCAGCCATCATATTTTAATGCTAAATGATATGGCAGTTCATAGTGTGAAATAGTGACTAGAGGTTCGATATTGTGGTTTTTAAGTTCTGTCAGTATTTCTCTATAAAAGGCGATGCCTTTTTCGTTTGGCTTTTCCTCTTCCCCATTCGGATATATTCTAGTCCAGTTGATGGATAACCGATAAATTTTTAATCCCATTTCTGCCAGCAAAGCAATATCTTCTTTGTAGCGATGATAAAAGTCACTGGCTTTATGAGTTGGATAAAAATATTTGTTCTCATCAATTTCTTCGGTAAATTTTCTAGGTCTGTTTTTTGATCCCAAAGTCAAATGATCCATTGTAGAATCTAACTTGCCGTCTTCTAGCCAACCACCTTCAAATTGATTAGCGGCAGTAGCGCCACCCCATAAAAAATCTTTTGGAAAGCTCATTATGTTTCTCCCATCTACATATGATATATTTTTATGATACCTGGAGATTTAATCAATGACATCGAAACCAAGCTTTTTAAGCTTATGATCATAGGCTTCCATTTGTTCATTAAAGGTCAGGAATAATTTGTGTTTATAAGGTGTTTTCCCTTCATACCATGTACCAAAGACCTGTGATTGACCATGTCTTTCAATGCGTGGTCGGCCACCTGTAAAACCCTTAGAACCCCACTTGCCTTCAAAATGAAATTCTTTACCACAAAATCTGAATATGGCGTCTTTATAAACGCAAGTTCCATCATCGACATACGGAAGATGGACAAAGTCGGCTTCCATTGTTGCCTGATCTGATAAGATTGGTTCTTCACCATCAATCCAATAGTAAGCAAAAATCTTTCCGCTTTGTTCAAAATTCATAATTGTTTGTTCTCTCCGACCATCTTCTCTGACACCCATCATATTAATATAAAAATATCCTAATCCTGATCCGGTATCTTTATTTACATTTTGTCTCATAAAAACACTGTCATACCCGCCAAGACCACTGAAAGGCTGACCTTCATAGGTTCCCGTTATACAGGCCGGTTGCCAAATCTCTGATAAATCAGGATAAACAGATTGATGATCGTAAATAGTGATTGGCCATGGCTTAGCCGTTGCTTCAAAAAAGTCTCCTTCTTTCCACGTAGAATGATTCACATAATAACGATACTCGGAAAATGGTTCTTTCGTACCAAGTCCATATTCTAATGGATCATCAGATATTTTTTTGTATGGATCCATTGGTGTTTCAGTTTGAGCAAGATCCTCATAATGCCCACCTTTTTGAACGGACAAATAAGTATCACCAAGTTCTACAAAGCCTCCAAAGCGATATTTATCATTATTTGCATGACGGAAAAAAAAGATTGGCTTTTGAGTAGTATCACCATTAGGAAACATCATGACGTACATATCAAATAACACGAATTTTGCATGATCATTGAAATCATTATCAAAAACTTTTGGTGTTCCATCTGTCAAATCGTCTTCATTAAATCTTCCAAATTCCGCCTTAAGCTCTACTCCAGATGTGTTTTTAAATTCAACTATTTTTGCCATAATTATCATCCTTTTCATTTTTAAATTTTATTTTCATATTAGAATCTCTTATAGATCAATTGAATCAAGGTCAATATTACCTAATGCATCACTTTCGTCCAGGCTGTCTTCTTCAGATAAAGATTTGTTGTCTAGCATTTTTAAAAAAGGGAAATAGATAATGGCATTTACAACAAGTAAAACCAACTGAAGAATTGCCCCACCAATGCCACTGACCAAGAAACCTGCTATAATAGGCGGACATGTCCAAGCAATTGTCACACCCGGAGAGATAGCAACTAATCCTATATTGATAGCAGTATAACTAATTAAGGTATTAATAACTGGTGTGAAAACATAGGGAATAAAGAAAATAGGGTTTAACATGATTGGCATGCCATAAACAACCGGTTCATTAATGTTAAAAAGTCCAGGCACCGTTGCTAATTTAGAAACTGTTTTGACACGTTTAGATTTAGCAAAAAGCAAAGCGACTATCAGTAAAGCTAAAGTATTCCCGGCACCACCAAGTGTGAAATAGAAATTGAAAAATGAGTAATCAATAATATTCATTTGTCCTACACCAGTTGTTAAATAAGCTAGATTTTCTGCCGATGCAGCTAATAATAATGGACCGAGAATTGCATTAATGATACTGCTTCCATGAATCCCCATCCACCATAATAAATGCATGACTAGTGCAGCAATGATAAATCCAGGAAGAGAAGTCGATAAATTCTTTAAAGGTTGTTGCAATAGATTATAAATTAAATCAAATGCATTTGTATTAAATGCTGTTAAAATGCTGTTTAAGATAACAAAAACAATAACAACTATAACAATAGGAATTAAACCTGAGAACCCTGCATCAACAGCAGAAGGCGTTCCCTTTGGCATCTTGATAACCCAACCTTTTTCCGTGACCCATGCATAAATTGTTAAGGAAACAAAAACGACAAGCATACCTATGAACAATCCTGATGGGCCAAACCAGCTTGTTACCAAACCATCAGCATTAGATGGCATCAAGTATATCCAAACTGTTAAAGATGTAAGTATTCCCATAAATGGGTCAACGCCCTTTTTTTTGGCATAAGAATTAGAAATAGCTGCTGTAGCAAATAACGCTAAAACTCCAGTTGTAGCACCAGATACTTTGATAAATAAATCTGCTAAAGAACTTTCGCCAATTTTGACCAAAGCAAAGAAATTGGAAACAGCCTCAATCGGGAAATAAACCAACATAGTAAAAATTGATCCAACAATTAATAACGGTATAACGACAGAAAAACCATCAGCAATTGATTGGATTATTACATTATGTGAGATTTTATTAATGATCGGCGATATCTTTTCCTCTATTTTCTCAAACATATTATTTTCTCCCTTCCTTTTCGAAATTCTTCATTCTGAGTATTGCTTTTTTGAGTATAACTTCGCCATTTATTAATCCATAATCTTCGCTAGAGATAACCATTACCGGTCTTGTTGAAGAGAATTTCTTTGAAATTGAATTGGATAAATATTTGACTTGTGGTCCCAGCAAAATACAATCAGGTTCATATTCTTTTACAATGCGGTCAATATCTTTTTCAGAAAATGATTTCACTTCAATGTCAAGATTGTGCGAATCCGCAACATTTTGTATGGCTGCTGCCAAAATGCTTGTTGACATACCAGCGCTGCAAAACAGATATAATTTTTTCATGATTATCATCCCTTTGTAATTATTTTTGAGTTAACCATTTCATACAAATCAATAAAATCTTTTGCGATTATTTCTAATGTCTCGGCACTGTTTAATTGATCCTCAGCGTGAATTAATAACAAACTTAGATTACTAAATTCATTATTGGATTCTTTTGTAAGCAATTCCATATGGACCTTATGGCCTTCTGTAAATAGCCTGCTTCCTTCTTTGAACATAGCCTTCGCTTCGCTAAACCCCCCATTCTTTGCTAGGTTTATTGATTCAATAAATTGGCTTTTTGCTTCACCTACTTTAGAAATAATCCTGATACTGTAGGATTCATTTTCTGTCATATCCATCACCTCCTTAACATAACTCGTGTACCCAGGGCTGAAAGTCCCTTGACTATGGTGTTTGTTGTTCGACTACTATGACTGCTATAAATTTCAATCACGAGTTATCTTTCTTCTATTAAACATTATACCTGCTGGACAATCTTATTTATAGTAAGACTACTTCCTATCCTTAGGAAATAAATAACAAACAATTTATTTTCAAATTTTGTTATAATTAGGGAAAGAAATCTATCGTCATGCTTAGGTGCATAGAGTGGAGGTCAACTATGAATAGTCGTCAATTATCAATTTTGAAACTACTTGAGTCAAGGAATGATTATATCACTTCAAATGAGCTGTCATCACTATTTAATGTTACCGATCGGACAATAAGAAGCGATATTTCCGCAGTAAACAATCTATACCCCAATTTTATTCAATCTGATAAAAAGTTTGGATACATTATTAATGAAAAAAATTTAGATATTTTGGATGAATTATCTATTCCTCAAAACAATACAGAGAGAAAAAGGTATATCCTAAAACGACTGCTATTATTAAAAAACAATTCAATAAGTTTATATAATTTATCAGACGAATTATGTATAGGAGATTATCAATTAATCAAAGATTTGAACGGTATGAAACCCTTTCTATCAGAATATGATAGTTTACATATTGTAAGAAAAGAAGGTGTGGTTAGCTTAAAAGGAAATCTCAATGATAAGAAAAAAATATATAAGTATCTATTAGAAGAGGAAGTCAAAAACAACTTTTCTAATATTAATTCCATCGCTCGTTTGTTTAACGACTTCGACCTAGTTCTGATTGAAAAAAAACTAATGCGTATTCTTGCGAATCACAAGTATAAAATAAAAGCTAGCTATATTCCTATGCTATTATTACATCTTGGTATTGCTATGGATCTAGCCCTAAATAATCATAATTCATCTAGTTCAAGAGAGGACAATATGCCCTGCTTAATTGAATACGATATGGCTAAAGAATTGTTTAAATATATAGAAAATGAAACACATATCTTATTAAGTCATAATGAAGCCTATAATTTGGGAATATTAATAAAAAGTGTTAAGCAAACAGAATCAAATGATGTTAATGATAATAATTATGATTTGGATAAACTTATTAACAATATTTTGACAAAAATCAAAGAAAATTATTTAGTTGACCTTTCTACTGACAACGTTTTTGTCAATTCTTTTAAATTACATATCAGCTCGTTGATAAAAAATAATCATGAAAACTTAAATAATAAGAATATATATTTATCTGATGTAAAAGATGCTTATCCGCTTGTATTTGAAATGGCCATTACTTCAAAAGAAATAATTGATAGTTATATGAATCTCAATATTTCAGAAGATGAAGTATGTTATTTAACTTTACATTTAGGGGCGGCATATAGTCACCATATGCAGATTAATAAAATTAAAACCTTTCTTATCGTTCCTTATGGAGAGTCTGTTATAAATAATCTAAAACTAAAAATAGAAAGTAAACTGGGATTAAAGATTGAGATTTCGGAAGTATCAAACTATTTTTCAGAAAATATGATGCAGAATTACAAGATAGATTTAATCATTACGACAGCTCCACTATATATTGCAAAAGAATTTAAAATGTATCCAATTATTAAAATAAGTCCATTTCTCTCAAATGAAGACGAAAAAAAAATACTTGACTTTGTTATGGAATTCGAGGAAAAGAAAAACTGGGATACGATTCAAAAATTTAAAAATGATTTTGTAAAGGAAGACTTATTTTTTGCAAACATTTTATGCGATAGCAGAGAAAACATCCTTCAACTGATGACTGACAAATTAATTGAAAAAGGATATGCTCATAAAAACTTTTTAGAAGAGATAATGCACAGAGAAAAAAAATCAAGCACCAGTTTTAAAATAGGATTTGCTATGCCACATACCATAAATAATACGGCAATAAAATCTGTGATTTCCATAGCAACCTTATCAAATCCAATTAAATGGGGTGATAATGATATCAAAATAGTGATTTTATTAGCAATTAATGACAACGATAAAGATAAATTTCATTTTTTCTTTGAATGGATAGGTAATATTTTAACCGATCAAACAAGGGCTTTAAAATTGATAAATTCTATAACGTACCATGATTTTATCAGCAAGATATAAAAATCCGTAAGTGATTCAAAGGTTCTTTCCAACTCACGGTAAATTAGCTGACACATGAATTTACGTGGAATGTGTCTATGGTCGTAATGACCATTATTCAAAGAACAGTCTCTACTCGCTTTGTTTCTCTGGAATCAATGATAGCAATAATTCAATGACTTTCCAGATCAACCATTACTGTTCCATAGGTGTATCGTTTGCGAAAAACAATTGTCAGAATATAAGCATAATGGACTGGCAGATAAGAGTACATTAGGATAAAGAGAAATAAATTGTGAGGATATGATGACAATGCAGGAAATAGATATCATGAAAAATATGGATATAAATCAGACAAATCCGAACCTGATGGAACTTACAGAAATCCAAATTGATGAATCGCTTCCTAAACAGGAACGGATTCTGGACTTTATAAAAAAGATCAGAAATCCATATTGTTTCAAATGCAACGGGGTAATGATAAAATTAGAGTTTTCTAATGAGGGGATGAGCTTTGAGGATGGGATGGTTCAATATTTAATACATAAAATGGAGTCGACAAACAGTTGATGAAAAGGTATAATGAATTTGGATAAAAAGTGCTGCATAATTTTAGATACTGGTATTTCAAGTAATCTTGAAATATTGGGAGAGTGATATTATGCAGGAAGCAAATAACCGCATCTATTCGGTCGGAAGTTATGTCCGGCTGTCAAAAGATGATTTCCACAGCATGTCTGCCAGAGGAAATCAGCCATCCCCTAACACTTATGAAAGCAACAGTATCACAAGTCAGAAGGAACTCATCCGTCAATATGTAGAAAACAAACCCGATATATGCATTGTGAGAGAATATGAAGATGATGGATATACAGGTTTGAATTTTGAACGTCCGGGTTTTAAAGCAATGCTGGATGATATACAAAAAGGTATCATCAATTGCGTAATAGTAAAAGATTTTTCCCGCTTAGGAAGAGATCATATTGAAACAGGAAAATATTTGAAAAAGATGTTTCCACGGTTAAATATACGCTTCGTTTCAATTAACGATGACTATGACAGCTTGGGACAAATGCGCCAATCAGATAATATTATGATGCCGTTTAAAAATCTGATGAATGACAATTACAGCAGAGATATTTCTATAAAAGTAAGAAGTCATCTAGAAGTAAAACAGAAGAATGGTGAATTTACAGGAGCTTTTGCTGTATATGGTTATAAAAAAGAGCGAAATGAGAAACACCGTTGCAATAAATTAGTCATAGATGAACACGCTTCAGCCATTGTATATGATATGTTCATAATGATTCTGAAAGGATACAGTCTGCAGGGAATCGCAGAATATTTGAATGAACATGGGATTTTGTCGCCACTGGAATATAAAAAACATACCGGTAGCCGGTTCAATACAGAATTCAAAGTCAATGCAAAAGCCAGGTGGACTGCGGTGGCAGTACGCAGAATTGTAATCAATGAAGTCTATACGGGAACGTTGGTGCAGGGAAAGGTAGAAAAAATGAATTATAAGGTATCTGACCGGATTCAAAAACCAAAAGAAGAATGGCGGCGGGTTCCAAATGCTCATGAAGCGATT